>JACZCU010143036.1_pt1 | contig 22046 bp, 20 predicted proteins | sample 8641851 | NCBI WGS metagenome assembly JACZCU01 (sample SAMN15324605, study PRJNA640507) | soil metagenome | isolation source: monocropping sugarcane control | place: China: Luxin town, Laibin City, Guangxi Province | collected 2019-07-25 | depth 10cm m | reverse complement strand
TTGGCGGTGACGAGGGGGGCAGCGGCCGGCCGGCGGCCGGGCCCGCGGGAGAGCCGGTGGGGGGGGAGGGGGGGGCCGTGCCATCCCGGCTCCACCTCTTCTTAGAACATCCAGCGCAGCCCAAGCTGGAACTCACGAGCAGGCAGCGTCGAGTTGTACTGGCCGAAGCGAGCATTCGCGACTGCCGCGAGCGCGGGATTCGCCGCGGTCGGACCGCTGAGGAACTCGCCGCCCACCACCGACTGCACGTCGTAGTTCACGACGTTTGTCAGGTTGAACGCTTCGGCGATCGCTTCGAGCTGACCAACGCCGACATTGAAGGATTTCGTGAGTCGCAGCGAAAGCTGGCGGAACGGAGGACCGCTTTCTTCGTTGCGGCCAACACCGGCCGGACGATCGGAGTTCTTGCCGTCGCCGTTGAAGTCGTAGCCGAGTCGCCGCGTCCACGGCTGGCCTGCACCGTACTCGTAGATTGGCGCAACGGTGAGACCCCACGGCGCATGAAACACGCCGGAGAGCACGATGCGATAGCGCTCGTGACCGCGCGCGTAGCCGTACTCCGCTTCGATGTTCGCCGGATCGTTGGGATAGCCCGTCGGGAAGTCGGGCGAGAAGTCATCGCTGATGTTCTTCTTGTCCGAGATCGTCACCGACGCGGTGAGCAGATCGTTCTGACGAATGTTTCCGTTGAGGCTGAGAACGAGAGCCTTGTACTTCGAGTGGCCTTCGTTCGTGTACATGTTGACCTGGTCGTACGCGGTGTACGGACGCGTGCGCGTCGCGTTGCCGCTCCAGTTGACGTCGCGAATGATGATCTCGTCATCACCCTTCACATAAATCGCCTCGGTATCAAGAAACACACGCGACGATCCGAGTTTCAACGTGTATCCGAGCGACGCCTGCGTCGATTCGGGATTGTGATAATCGGGCGAGAGCAACGCGATCGCCGGCTTCGACACGATGCCGGTCGTCGTCGGATTGTTCGGATCGAGCGCGAGCGCGGGGAATCCGAGCAGCGCGCCGTTGACGCGCGTGTAGGTCACGCGGCCAGTGACGCCGTTCTGCTGCAACTCGGTGAGCGCGGGAACGAGCAGCATGCGGCCGGTGAAACGACCCGCGCCGCCGCGCAGCACGTTCGTGCCGTCACCTTTGACGTCATAGCTGAACGAGAAGCGCGGCTGGAAGTTGTTCGTGTCGCGCTCGCGCGGCTCGGGAATGAGCGGATGCGTGAAGCCTTCGTTGTTGCCGTTGGTGTCGAGGTCGTAGCGCAGGCCGAGGTTCAACGTGAGTTGCGAGCTCGGACGCCACGAGTCTTCGACGAACGCGCCGTAGACATCGGTGTCGCTCGTGACGTCGGATGAGCCGACGCCGTACGCGTACGCAAGCGGCAGCGCGCGCGTGTCCGTGACGTAGATGAAGAGACCGCGCTCGTACGTGTCGAGGCGGAAGCGTTCTTCGAGATGCTGAATCGACGCGCCGAACTTCAGGTCGAGCGAGCCCTTGCCCATCGCGAAGTGCTGATGGAAGGTGTCGCGCAGTTCCCACGTGTCGCCGTCGCCGAGAAGATCGCCGAGGATGTTGCCGCCGGTCTGCAGCGTGTTGCCGCTCGAGAACCACTCGGCCACTGCATCGGAGTTCGTCGGTTCGTAGAAGCGGCGAGTGCCGTACTGCACGCGCGCCTCGTTCGACGAGTTCGCCGACACCGACCAGTTGTGCTCACCGGTGACGTTCCAGTTCTTGCGCTCGAGCGTCTGCCCGTAGCTCGCATCGGAAACTCCGCCGACGCGGAAGTTGTCTTCGTCGTACTTCTCGTAGACCGCCTTGATGCCACCGGTCATCTGCGAATTGAAATTCACGTCCGCGCTGCCGAAGAGCAGCGTCTGATCGAACGGATGATCGACGTCCGCGGCGAGATTCGCGTACGCACCGCCCGGACGGAAGAGCGTGATGTCGTCCGTCGAGATCTGTTCGATCGATGCGAAGTAGAACGCTTTGTCCGCGACGATCGGTCCACCGATCGTGAGACCGAGCTGGCGTCGCGAGTAGTCATCGTTCTTCTTCAGATCGAGCGCGCCTTTTTCACGAAGCGCCGCATCGCGGAAGAAGCCGAGAACGCTGCCGCTGACGTTGTTCGTGCCCGACTTCGTCACGATCGACAGCGCGCCGCCGGACGAGCCGCCGATCTCCGTGTCGAAGCGATTGGTGATGACGCGGAACTCGCGCACCGCGTCCTGGCTGAAGCGCGCGCGTGCGAGACCGTTCACCTGATCGGTGAGATCGACGCCGTCGACGAGGATCGTCGTGCTCGAAGCGTTGCCGCCCGCGCCAACAACGGGTCCGCCGTTGATGAAGCGGAAGCCGCCGCGCTCGCGCTGCACGCCGGGCGCGATAAACGCGAGGCGCTGGAAGTCGCGATCGGGAACCGGCAGTGCGGTGATCTGCTCCGGAATGATGTTCGTCGACGAGTCGGTCTTGTGGACGTCGACGATCGGAGCTTCGGCGCTGACGGTGATGGTCTCACTCGACGACGCCTGCATCGCCGCGCTCAGTTTCGCTTCCTGTCCGATGCGCAGCGTGACCTGCTGCGTCGCGGATGCGAAGCCTTCGAGCGAGAACGACACTTCGTATGTGCCCGGCGTCAGTGCCGGGAAACGAGCCGTGCCGGACGAATCCGTCACGTTCATGGTTTCGAACCCGGTCTCGGGACGTTTGACCGTGACGGTCACTCCCGGGAGTGGGGCTCGGGTTTGGTCAAGGGCCACGGCCTCGATGGAGCCTTTGTCGATCTGGGCGAAGAGCGGCATTGCCAGAAGGACTGCTGCGAGGAGGCAGAGGACGGCTAGCGGACGTCGGGTCATGTTTCCTCCGGTTTTACCGGCCGACCGGTCGGTTTGTGCGATGGCGCGGAGTGTAGGAGCCGTCCGAAACGGAGTCAAGAACGATTTGCCGCACGAACGTTCGCTTCTTCAGAGACACAAAATGCAGCATTTTCTTTGGATATACGGCGCATAATGCCGCCCACGTCCATGTCGCCCAAGGAACTGCGGTCCCGCAGACTCGCCCTCGGCCTCACCATCCCCCAGCTCGCAAAAGAGCTCGGAGTTTTATCCGCTGAGTTGCAGCAGATGGAAAAAGGCCACATCGCTCTTCCGCCTCACACAACATTGCATACGCAACTCTCCGAGCTCGAACGGAGACGCCGCGAACGCACGCGTGACTGCCTCGTCGTCGAAGACGATCCGTCGATCCGCGAGTTCTTCGCGAAGAGTCTTCGCGCGGCGGGATGCACGGTCGATGAAGCCGCGGATGGTCTCGCGGCAATCGACGCGCACGCCACCTGCGACTACAAGCTCATGCTCCTCGATCTGCGATTGCCGAAGATGAGCGGCGCCGAGGTCCTTGCACGCGTGATAAAGAAGCCGGGCGTGAAGACGAACGTCGTCGTGATCTCGGCCGCGGGCTCCGGCGACATTCGCGAGATCGCGAACCTTCGCCAAGTCCACGCGATCTTCCGAAAAGCATTCGCGATCAACAACGCCGACGCACTGTTTCCCGCGCTTGCTGCAATCGCGCGCGTCTGATCGTCACATCCCGCACAGACCGAGAACGACACTCGCGACGAGTCGCGTGTCGATTGGCTTCGGGAAGACGAGCTTCACCTGATCCTCGTTCAGCATCTCGCGCACGTACAGCGGAAGCTTTGCGGAGACGACGATCGTCGGCAGCACGATGTTGCGTTCCTGAATCGCGTGCAGGATGTCGAACCCGTTGCTGTTCTCGAGCACGAGATCGAGCACCATTCCGCAAAATTGATGCGAGTCGAGCAGCTTCGCAGCGCTGTCGAGATCGGTCGCGCTTTCAACGCTCACGCCGCGCTCGTTGAGAGCTTCACGAAGAGAGAGAAGCTCGCTGGGGTCGTCATCGACGACGAGGACTTTTCCGGGCACGCCAAATCGGCAGGCACGAAGGATGCCGGAACTGCGAACGCGATACACTCGCGAGCCGTAAAAGGAGCGCGCATGTTCAAACGACTGGCGAATCTCATCCGCGGGTTCTTCGGACTTTTCGTGTCCGACATGGAACGCCGCAACCCCGAGGCTTTGCTCGAGGTGGAGAAAGAGAATCTGCGCAAACAGATCGCGAATTACAACCAGGGCCTCGCGGCGCACGCCGGACTCTGCGAGCGACTCATGACGCAGATCCGCAAACTCGAAACCGAAGAGCGCGAGCTGCGTGCGAAAGCAGCCGCGAATCTTCGCGCCGGCAATCGCGAAGTGGCCGGCAATTATGCGTTGCGACTGCAGACCGTGCAGCGCGAGCTCGGCGAAAACCGCACGCAACTCGAACAAGCCGAGACGACATACAAAGAATTGATCAAAGCGCGCGATGTTTCCGTACGCGCGGCGCAGGCGAAGATCGAAGCGCTCAAGAGCTCGCTCGACGATCTCAAGATCAAGAAGGCGACCGCCGAGCTCACCGAAATGGCGAGCGGCATGATCACCTCGATCGGCGGCTCGGGCGACACGCTCGATCGTCTGCACAAAATGGTCGAAGAAGAGCGCGAGAAAGCAGCAGGACGCGCGCGCGTCGCTCGCGATTCTCTGAACACCACCGATTTTTCGATTCAGGAAGAAGAGCAGAAAGCACTCGCCGATCAGGCGCTCGCGGACTTCGCGGCAAAGGAAGGCATCGCGCTCGAAGCTACGCCCGGCACGAGCACGCCCGCGGTCGAACCAGTGAAGACGATGGGACCGGTGACGGAAGGATAGTTGTCGGTTCGCGCGGCTGCGCCGCGCTGTCGGTTGTCGGTTGTCGGGAGCTCCCGCCCAGCCCCGACGATCGTTCCCTAACGTGGGTGGGTAGTGGTCTCCCAACAACCGGCAACGAACAACCGACAACCAACCATGCGCTACTTCTGGCACGCCTTCTTCGCACGTCCCGACGTCCCGCTCCTGCGACTGCCGTTCAATGCGATCGCGGTCGTGGCGGCGTGGGCGGCGGGATGGTGGGATCCGACGATCTGGATCGTCGGCGGCGTCGGAGAGTTCATCTATCTCCTCACGCTGATGTCGAACCCCGGCTTCCAGCAATCGGTCCTCGCGAAGAAACTCGAGTCGTTGCGCGAAGACACCACCGAGTCGCGCCGCTCGCTGCTGTCGCGACTCGGCGGTGCGGCGCGCCAGCGCTACAAAAAACTCGAAGACAAACGCGCGAAGCTCGAGACGTTGTCGCGCGAACAGAAGAGCGACGATCTGCTGTACGACAGCAATCGCGAGGCATTGCAAAAACTCACGTGGCTCTTTCTCAACTTACTCGTCGCGCAACGTACGTTGATCGTCGCGCCGTCGAGCGATGAGAAAGAATTGCGCAAGCAGGTCGAACAGATTTCGCGCGACATCGCGGCCTCGCCATCCGATGCCGCGCGCGCGTCGAAGGAAGCGACGCTGAAGTTGCTCAGCGAGCGTCTCAACAACGTCGAGCATCGGAAGACATCGATCGCCGAGATCGAAGCCGATCTCACGCGCATCGAGACGCAATTCGATTACGCGCTCGAGGAAGCATCGCTGCGCGGCCGCCCACTCGCCATCTCCGCGAACGTCGAGCTCACGTCGCAACTCCTCGGCAATCTCGACGACTCGACGACCTACGGCGCCAGCAGCGATCGACTTTCAGAGTAGAGTCTCGGCATGCTGCCTGTCTGGGCCGAAAAACTCGTCTCGCTCTACCAGAGCGGTGCCGCGAATCAGTTCATCCTCTACGGCAACGTCAACGATCGATTTGTCCTCGACGGCAAAGCGAACGGCACGTTGTACGAGTTCCTCACGCGCATCATCCTTCCGCGCTTCGACGTCGTTCTGACCTACGACCTCGGCAACGGCATTCGCATCGAGAAAGGTGGAGAGCTCGTCACGAAGTGGCCCGCGTATCGCGAGACGCCCGAGCTGCCGCGCGCGCCACGTGCCGCAACCGAGTGGCTTACGCGCCTCTTTCGCTACTCCGCGAATCTCGCGCGACTCGGCCAGGAATCGCATCAGATCGGCTTCATCATGAGATCCGCGCATCTCGTCGCGCCGGCATTGCCCGGTGCGATGAACTACGACTTGTCCGCGCTCGCACTGCTGATGCGCGACTGGGCGGCGGATGAACATCTCACGCGCCACACGCTCGCAACCTTTCTCGTCACCGAGAATCTCAACGACCTGCATCCGCTGCTCGTGAATCATCCGCGCGCCGCGCCGATCGAAGTACCGCTGCCGACGACCGAGCAACTTCGCGAAGGCATTGCGCTGCTCTCGCGCGATCACGGCAGCGTGCTCGCGGAATTCGCACCCGCGTACGAAACGCTCGCGCATCAACTCACCGGCACGACGCTCACGTCCGTCGAAAATTTACTGCGCGTGAAATCGCACGCGAAGGAAGTGCTGCATGTAAAGGATCTCGTCGCGATGCGCAAAGAGCTCGTCGAGAAAGACTCGGCGGGGCTCATCGAGTTCATCGAATCGAAGCGATCGCTCGATGATTTTCACGCGCAGGAAAAACTGAAGAACTGGCTGCGGCAGGACATCAAGCTGTGGCAGATGAACGACGTGCAGGCGCTGCCGATGGGCTACCTGCTCTGCGGTCCGGTCGGCACCGGCAAAACGTTTCTCGTCGAATGTCTGGCCGGCGATGCAGGCGTGCCGGTTGTGAAGCTGAAGAACTTTCGCGACAAGTGGGTCGGCAGCACGGAAGGAAATCTCGAGAAGATCTTTCGATTGCTGAAAGGACTCGGCCGCTGCTTCGTCTTCATCGATGAAGCCGATCAGGCGCTCGGCAAACGAGATGCGGGCACCGGCGATTCAGGATTGTCGGGTCGCATCTACGGCATGTTCGCGGAGCAGATGAGCAATCCCGCGAATCGCGGTCGCATCATCTGGATTCTCGCGTCGAGCCGTCCCGATCTCATCGAGATCGATCTCAAGCGCCCCGGCCGCATCGACGTGAAGATTCCGATTTTTCCGACGACCACTCCAGCCGAAGGCTTCGCGCTCATTCGCGTGCTCGCAAAACGGCGCGGCGTCGAGCTGAGCGACGCCGATTTCGCGAGCGTGGAGCAGCTCATTCCGCGGCATCTCACGCCCGGCGCCGCGGAGTCGCTCGCGGTGAAGCTCTATCGCAGCGTGCGCGCGGAAGGGCTGCCCCCGATCGACGCGCTGCGCGACACGCTCGATGGCTACCAGGCTCCCGTTCCCGCCGATGTCATGAATTTTCAGATCGGACTTGCCGCACGTGAAGCAAGTGATGGGGATTTCGTTCCGGAAGCTTTCCGCCAGCTCCGCTGACTCCGTTCTAGAATGCGACCATGTCGCTTTTGATGCAGAACAAAGCCGCCGCTGTCGCGCCGAAGCTGGATGGAAAAGAAGTTCTGGTCGGTCCCGATCCTTCCGTCGCAAAAGTCAAAGGCGTGATGTTCGGAGGCCGCAAGCAATTTCTCATCGACACGGTCGGTGAGGCGGGCTTCAACGCGCTCATCGAAAAGCTGACACCGCGCACACGCGGCTACGTGCGCACACCGCTCGCATCGAGCTGGTGCGAATTCGAATCGCTGATCGAGCTCGATCGCACGATTCACGAAGAACTGAAATCGAAATATCCGAACGTGCTCGCGCTGATCGGCGCGGCGTCCGCGGAGCTCGGCATCGGCCGCATCTATCGATCGCTCGACACCGATTCGCTGATCGCGTTCTTCGAAAACATCTCGCAGTTTCACGACCAGTATCAGAAGTTCGGTCAGGTGCGATTCGAGAAGACGCCCACCGGCGGCAAGATGATCTACAGCAACTACCCGTGCTACAGCCCGATCTTCTGCGCGAGCGCGCACGGATACTTCATGGAGTCCGTGCTGCGCCACGGCGGCACCGATCCCACCGTGATCGAGACGAAGTGCCACTGCCACGGAGACAAGACCTGCACGTTCGAAATGACGTGGAGATGAGTAGTCAGTAGTCAGTAGTCGGTAGTCGGGAGAAACCGCTTCGCCAAAATCACGTGGCTGGGTGGTGGCCTCCCGACTACCGACAACCGACTACCGCGGTAGCCTCGGCAACCGCGCCAGCAACTCCTCGGTCAGAAAATCGACCTTCTCGTGCAGATGCGTGATCTCGAGCTCGGCTTTGAGATTCACCTCGTACTCCGCGTCGGCGCGCAAGCGATCTTTCGCGGCCTGACGGTTCTGACTGACGAGCACGAAGATCGAGAGAAAGATCGCTTCGAGCGACACCACCATCGTCAGGAAGCCGAACGGATACGGATCGAAGTGCGGCACGAACGGGAGCGTGTTCCATACGATCCAGATCGCGAACCACGCGGCATTCAAAAACAAAAACGAGATGCTGCCGCTGAACTCCGCGATGACGTCCGCGATCTTCTCGATCGTCGTCGAACGGATCTGCATTTCTTCGTTGATGTTTCGCGCGACGCGCGTGCGCAACAACGCATCGGTGCTGCGAATGCGCTGCCCCATCGTCGTGAGCAGATCGAGCGCGGCGTCGGGATGACGTCGCAGAAATGCGAGCAGGTCGGCGCGATCGAGAAACAACAACGTCGTCGGCTCGAGACAGACGGCATTCGCGGTGCGCGCGCCGCCGTCGAATAACGACAGCTCGCCGAACACTTCGCCCGGACCCGTGAGCGCCAGCACGATCTTCGAGCCGGCGTTGTCTTTCACGAACAACTCGACGCTGCCCGTGCCGACGATGTACAGCGAGTCGCCGGGCTCGCCGATGGAGAAGACTTTCTCATCGGCCGCGAAGTCGCGACGATGAAAGACGCGCTCGAGATCGGCGCGCTCGGAATCATCGAGCAGCTTGAACAGCGGGACGGTCCCGAGGAGCTCGGCGGTTTGCATGGGGCGCGATTTTACGGCACGCCTCGCGTGCTAATCTCTGCCAGCCCCATGGCAGACGAGAACGATACGATCGAAGCGCCGATCCCCGCGGTCGACGAGCGCGCGATTGCGAAGAAGTATGGCCTGCGCGAGTTGCACTATCCCGACTCCGAACAGGTGAAGGCACTCATCGCGTTTCTCGATGCGACGATCGAGTCAGGCAAATGCGGCGCGGTGCCGAAAACCGCGATCGTCGTGCTGCTCGAATACCTGCAGGGCACGATCAATCGCCAGCACATCACCAAAGGTCCGCGCATGTCGCACGAAGAATTCGACGTGCTGCAGACGCCGTACTACCTCGCCGCGCGCATCATCGCCAAAGTGCAGCGCGCGCGGCAGGAGAACAGTCGCGGCATGGTGTATCAGACGACGTATGTCTCGCTGACGCACTTTGTCGAGTTGCTGCGTAACGTGCTCGATCCCGGTTGCTACTGGCTTCGGTTGCGCGTGCCCGAGGGGATCATCGAGGTGATGCAGGCGTTGCGCGAGTTTCTCGCGTACTACCCGGAACAGCGTCGCAAAGGACGCGCAGTTTGATGCGGAGGATGCATGGGCCGCTATCTCCAGAGGATCTCGCTCCGGCCGTATAGCGATGCGGTGATCTGGACGGGCTGGGAGCTCGAAGGCCGCGATGGTGAGCTCGAAGGACTCGTGCTCGCGGACGACCTCTCCGCGGAACAACTCGTGCACGACTACGGCGTAACCGAGTTTCAAAAGATCCCGCTCTAGTATCTCGATTCGAGTGAGTTCCGGCCGAAACGCGTGTGAGTTTCGAAAACGATCGATAGAATCACGCCGCTCATGCTGCTTTTTCTCCGCATCCTCCTCGGCATCATCTTCGCCATCCTCGGCGTCATCGGATCGATTCTTCCGATCATGCAGGGCTGGGTGTTCTTCCTCCTCGCCGCACTCGTACTCTTTCCGCAAAGCCGCTTCGCCATCAAAGCGTGCAACAAGATCGAGCCGCGCATGCCGCGTCTCATCGCGTGGCTGCGTCGCAGAGGAATCGGCGTGCCGCACGAATCGCGCGATACGATTCCCGCGGAATGACCAAGGTCTACGACAAGGCGTACTTCGATCGCTGGTATCACGCTCGCGACACGCGCGTGAACGAGCCGGATGAGATCCGGCGCAAAGTGACGATGGCGGTGACGATCGCCGAATACTTTCTGCATCGTCCGATTCGCACCGTGCTCGACATCGGCTGCGGCGAAGGCGCATGGCGCGCGCATCTCAAGACACTGCGACCGCGCGTCTCCTACCTCGGCTTCGATTCCTCCGACTACGTCGTCGAGCGCTACGGCAAATCGCGCAACATTCACAAAGCGTCGTTCGGCGATCTGTCGAAACTGAAGCTCGGCGAATATGACCTCGTCGTCTGCGCGGACGTGATGCACTACGTTCCCGACGATGAGTTGCGCAAAGGCGCGCGTGCGATCGCGAACCTCACCGACGGCATGGCCTACCTCGAAGTGCTGACGAAGGAAGACGACATCGTCGGCGATCTCGATGCGTTCTTTCGCCGTCCCGCGGCAATGTATCGAAAGCTCTTCACCGCGGAGCGCATGACATTCGCGGGACCGTACTGCTGGCTCGGACCGAGCTTCCACGACGCGGTCGCGGAGCTCGAAAAAGGCCGCTGACGCACGCGCGGCCGCGAAATTGAAAATTGAAGAATTGAAAATTGAAAGGGCTTGTCGCGAGCACGACAAGCTGCCCGGTCTCGCGACAATTTTCAATTTTCAATTTTCAATTTTCGATTCAAGTCCTGCCTCAATCCAATCCGTCTCACCCCACCCACTCCACCCCAACCCTCCTACCCAAAAGTAGTGGGTCTCGCCCCTCCCTCCGCGTTCGGACAAACCACCCGTAAACAGTTCGTTTGAAACGGTTTGTCTGAACAGAATGTCGCATCGACTGACGGAAACGGTCGACACACGGAGGAAACAATGAAAGCACTCAAATCTCTCGCCCTCGCCGCCGCGTTCCTCGCCTTCGGCAGCGCCGCCCAGGCGCAGCTCAAGGTCACGGAGACCGACACCGCGAAGCTCTACATGACGCTCAACACGGTCGGCACCGCACAGACTCTGAATCACAAGAACGCCTACAACCTCTCCGGCCAGGCACTGCCGGATGTCTCGCCCGGATTCCAGAACGCGTTCGGCGATCTCGGCTTCATCGCCAAGTACGGCAAGAACGACGAGATCACGGTCGTCTTCGACTTGTATCTCTCGAGCCGCAATCACCCCTCTCAGACGTACGGCAATGAAGGCTACATCCTGATGACCGGCGTTCCCGAGAATCTCGAAAATCTCAAGTTCCTCAAGCCGATCTTCGAAAAGGTCGATGTCAAAGCGGGCCACATGCTCATCGACTTCGGCGACGCGCAGCAGCACCGCTCGAACAACGCGATCGTGCAGAAGAACCCGCTCGTCGGGAACTACGTGATCGACCCGAACATCGTGTCGATCGGCATGCAGGTGAGCAGCAAGGTCACACCGGCGACACGCTACGGATGGCTCGTTGGCGCATCCAACGGAACGACAACTGAAGACTGGAACGTGGGTCGCGGCTTCGCGTTTAACGGCAAGGTCTTCGTGATCCCGGTGAAGGGTCTGCGCACGTCGGTCTCTTACATCGCAACGGATCAATCGGACAACGCGACGAAGGCCGCAGGCGGCAGCGCGATCCAGATGTTCTCCGGCAATCGAAGCGGCGACCGTTATGCAGGAATCCTCGGCGGCGGTCAGGCACCCGGAGGCATCTTCCCGCAGGCAGGTGAGAAGTTCAGCGCCGCGCAGTTCGACATGACCTGGGACAACGACTCTCCGCTCTCGCTCTACGGCCACTACGGCATCACGCAGGACAAAGACATCAACGGCACCGCCGCAGGCACGCCGGAAGAGAAGTGGGCGTACTACGCGGCGGAAGCGAAATACAAAATCACGCCGGCTCTCTACGCGGCCGCGCGCTACAGCGCAGCGAACACTTCACAGCTCAACGGTCAGGACTCCGACGGTCGCGTGAATCGCATCCAGGTCGGCGGCGGCTTCTGGCTCACGAAGAACCTGCTCATGAAGATGGAGTACGTGCAGCAGAAGTACAGCGGCTTCTCGACCGGTCAGGTGGTGAACAACAACATCCAGGCGTGGCGCGACCCCGAGTTCAGCGGCTTCGTCAGCGAAGTTTCCTTCTCCTTCTAACCGGCACGATCTGACACGGAGACCCAATCATGAAACACACACTCATCGTCATCACGCTCGCACTCGCCGCCCTCGCAGCGAGTGCCGAGCGGTTCGCACCCGCCGCCGGTAGTCTCGTTCGCATCGAAGGAACGTCGACGCTGCATGAATGGAAGATGGAAGGCTCGACGATCGAAGGTCAGATCAACGCGCCGACACCGGACAACTGGAACGCACCCGCAACTGCAGTCGTCACGATCCCGGTCACGTCGATCAAGAGCGAGCACTCGAAGATGGACAAGCTGATGGCCGAAGCACTCAAAGCCTCAGCGAACCCGAAGATCCGCTTCGAGCTCATCGAAGCCACTCCGAAATCCACCGGCGCAACGTCGTTCGTCCTCGCGACGAAAGGCAAGCTGACGATCGCGGGCGTGACGAAAGACGTCGCCTTCGACGTGCAGGGCAGCAAAACCGCCGACGGTCACTACGCCCTCACCGGCACCACCCCGATCAAGATGACGAACTTCGGCATCAAACCACCCACCGCAATGCTGAACACGATCAAAACCGGCGATGACGTGAAGGTCACGTTCCGGTGGATCGTGAGCAAGCAGTAGTTGTTGGTTGTCGGTTGTCAGTTGTTGGGGGAACCGCTCCGCACATTGGCAACCGACTTCATAACTGATCCCACAGCGCGCGCCACAAACAACTCACGGACTCCCAACAACCAACAACCGACAACGGACAACCTCCCCATGCGCCCCCTTCTCCTCTCCCTCCTCCTTGCCACTGCGCCTTTCGCATTCGCCGAGCAGACCACGCGTCTCGTTTCGTCGACGCCGAGCCGGCTGGTGCTGGAAGGTTCGTCGAATGTGGCCGCGTGGCGTTGCAGCGGCACGACGCTCGACGGAACGATGGCCGTGGCGGCACCGCTCGATCGCATCGACTCGGTGATGGCCGGCGTAGAGGAATTCACGTTGCGCGTTCCGGTGTCGACGCTGCGTTGCGGCAATCGTCAGATGGAGCGCGACATGTATCGCGCGTTGCGCAGCGATTCGTTTCCGACGATCGAATTCGAATTTGCGGAGCTCGTTGGTGCCGTGCATCGCGATACGGGCGCGGACAAATTCACGGTGCGCATCAACGGCGTGCTCGCACTCGCGGGTGCGTGCCGCGCGGTCACGCTCGACGTCGAAGCGCAACGCATCGCGAACGATCGCTTCGTGCTGCGCGCGCGTCTGCCGCTGCGCATGACCGACTTTCGCATCACGCCGCCCACCGCGTTGTTCGGCATGATCAAAGCAAACGACCGGCTCGTCGTGCAGTTCGATCTCGTTCTCGAGAGAGCGTCATGAGCTTTAGTGCACAATACGCCGTCCCATTCGAAGGGACGGCGTATCTCATGACACTGAAGCGGCTGAAGATTCTGGCCATCGTTCTTCCGGTTGCAGCAGTACTGGCGATGGAGATCGCGCGTGCGTTCGTGATCGGCGCGATGTCGTGGGAAAAACGACTCGCGCTCGACATCGTGCTCGTCGCCGCGATCGTCGCGTTCTCCGTGATCATCTTCCGCTTCGTCGATGACATGCAGGAGCGGCTCAAGCGGCAGAACGCGGAGTTGCTCGCACTGCACAGCGCCGGTCTCGACGTCACCGCGGAACTCTCGCGCGACGTGGTGCTGAAAAAGGTCGTCGAGCAGGCGCGCAGTCTCGTTGGCGCAAAGTACGGCGCGCTTTCCGTGATCGACAAGGACAATCGCATCCTGTCGTTCATCACGTCAGGCATCACGAACGAAGAGCGCGAAAAGATCGGTCCACCTCCCATCGGCCACGGTCTCCTCGGCGTCGTACTGCACGAAGGTCAGCATCTTCGGCTCCAAGACCTCACGAAGCATCCGCAGTCGCACGGATTCCCCGCGCATCATCCGTCGATGCATTCGCTCCTCGCCGTTCCGATTCCCTGCAAGGGTCCGTTCCTCGGCAATCTCTATCTCACCGAGAAAAACGACGATCTGCAATTCACGCCCGACGATGAAGAGACGCTGACGCGTTTCGCATTGCAGGCCGCGCTCGCAATCGACAACGCGTATCTGCACGAACAGGTCGGCGATCTCGCGGTTGCGCAGGAGCGGTTGCGCATCGCACACGAGATGCACGACGGTCTCGCGCAAGTCCTCGGCTACGTGAACACGAAAGTGCAGGCCGCGGAGATGTATCTCAAGCGCGAGAAGACCGAGGAAGCGGGAACGCAACTGCACGAGCTCGCGACCGCGGCGCGACAGGCGTACAGCGACGTACGCGAATCGATCATCGGCTTGCGCACGATGCCCGGGCCGAAGCGCTCACTCGCGGACGTGCTGCGCGAGTTCATCGAGCGCTGGGAAGAAATGAGCGGCGTCGATGCCGAACTGACGCTCGATCCGCGCGTGCGTCTCACCGCCGCGCAGGAACTGCAGCTCATTCGCATCGTGCAGGAATCGCTCACGAACATTCGCAAACATGCGAAAGCGTCGCACGCGAGCATCGACATTCGTCAGGAAAACGGAAGAGTCACGGCGACGATCATCGATGACGGTCACGGCTTCAACGCCGCGGCTCGCGCGCGCGGCGAGTTCCCGCAATTCGGCTTGTCGACGATGCGCGAGCGCGCCGAATCGATCAAAGGAACTTTGACGATCGACAGCGCGCCGGGCGAGGGAACGAAGGTGCGATTCGAATTGCCAGTGATGATCGTCGAGTGATCACTCGATCTTTCCCGGCTCCACGATTCCGTGTCGCAACGCGTACCCCACCACCTCCGCGCGATTGTGCAATCGCAGCTTGTCGAGGATGTTGCGCACGTGGAACTTCACCGTGTTCTCGCTGAGGCCGAGTCGCTTCGCGAGCTTGCGATTCGACGTCACGCCTTCCACCATCAACTCGAGCACTTCGCGTTCGCGCGCGGTGAGTGATTCTTCTTCCGGTCGCGTGGTCGCCGCGGCTTCCGGCGCCGCCGGCTTCGCGAACTCCTGCAGCAACTTTCGCGCGAGCGTCGGCGTGAGCGCCGGTTCGCCGCGTTGCGCTTTGTCGAGCATGTCGAAGAACTCATCGGCTTCGAGATTCTTCAGCAGATAGCCCTGCGCGCCCGACTTGATCGCATCGAACAGCGTGCTCTCTTCTTCCGAGGCCGTGAGGATCACGACCTTCGTCTCGGGCATCTCGGCCATGATCAGACGCGTCGCCTCGATGCCGTTCAGCTCCGGCATCTGCACGTCCATCAAAACCAATTCAGGGTGAAGCTGGCGCACGAGCTCGATTGCCTCGCGGCCATTCTTTGCCTCGCCGATGATCTCGTGCCCCTGCGCCTGCAAAAGGCTGCGGAGGCCGTCACGGAAAAGCGAGTGATCATCAGCGATGAGGATACGCACGCGACGAGTATAAAAACTCGGCGCTCAATACGAAATCCTCCGTGTTGGCGCACTGTGTTCCACCGCGGCCACGCGAATGCGCGTATCGACCGCAACCGCGCCCGATGGCAGCACCTTCAGCGGGTTGATGTCGAGCTCGCGAATCTCGGGACAAACGGACAACAGCGCCGACAAACGCATCAGCACATCCTTCAACGCCGCGACGTCGCACGGCGGCGTGCCGCGGAATCCCGCGAGCAACTTCGACCAGCGCACCTCGTGCACCATGTCGTCGACATCCTGATCCGCGAGCGGATGAATGCGAAACGCGACGTCACTCAACAACTCGACGAGCGTGCCGCCCGCGCCGTACACGACCACGTGTCCGAACAGCGGATCCGCCACCGCACCGACCATCACTTCGACGCCGCCCGCAATCATCTGCTGCACGAGCGCACCGGTCATTTGATCGCCGAGGCGGCCGGTCATTTCGGTGTAGGCCTCGCGGACTTCGCGCTCATCCTGCAAGCCGAGCTTCACACCGCCCGCTTCGGTCTTGTGCAGCGGACCTTCGGCTTTCAGCGCGACAGGAAAGCCCATCTTCATCGCCGAGCTCACCGCGTCGTACACATTCGTCACCGATCCCATCATCGCGGTCGGAACATTCGCCGCGAGCAACAACGATTGCACGTCGAGCGCATCGAGCCAGCCGCCGCCTTTCACAAGCTTGCGTTCGACGATTTCGCGCAACACGGCGCGATCGAAATCATCGAACGCCACGACCTGACCGACAGGACGACGACGCCACTCCGCGTACTTCGTTGCGCGCGCGAGCGCCGTCACCGCACGTTCGGGAAAGCGATACGACGGTACCGGCGCAAGCGCGGACGGCGTTCCGTGCGCACTCATGAAGGTCGCGAGCACGGTCTTGCCGCGCGCGTTCGCGCCGCATTCGCGAATCGCCGCGGACACGAGCTCGGCGTCCGTAGCGAGAACCGGGATGTAGATGACGAGCACTGCGTCGATCGACGGATCGTCGAGCAGGATGTTGATCGTGCGTCGATAATCATCCGCGGATGCGGACGCGATCATGTCGACCGGATTGCCGACACTTGCCGCGGCGGGCAGATACGCGCGCAGATGTTCGCGCGTTTCTTCGGAAAGTTGCGGGATTTCGAGACCACTCGCCTCGCACGCATCGGACGCGAGGATGCCCGGACCACCAGCATTCGTCACGATGCCGACGCGACGCCCAAGCGGCAGCGGTTGATTCGCGAGCAACGCGGCGACATCGAACAATTCCTCGAGCGTTTGCGTGCGAATGATTCCGGATTGGCGAAAGAGATCGTCGACGATCGCATCACTCGTCGCCAGCGCGCCGGTGTGTGACGACGCCGCACGCGCGCCCGCGGTCGAACGTCCCGCCTTCACCGCGACGATCGGTTTCTTGCGACCGACTCTGCGCGCGATATCGCCGAATTTCCGCGGATTCCCGAAGCTTTCGAGATACAGCAGCATCACCTCGGTATTCGGATCTTCGGCCCAGTACTGAATCAGATCATTGCCTGAGACATCGGCTTTGTTGCCGACGCTGATGAACGTCGAGAAGCCGAGGTTGAGCAACTTTGCGTGCTCGAGAATCGCGAGACCGAGCGCACCCGACTGCGACGACATCGCGATGTTCCCCGCAGGCGGAAACACACCCGAAAACGTCGCGTGCAGATTCACCTGCGGATCGGTGTTCAGCACGCCCATGCAATTCGGACCGACCATGCGAATGCCGGCCGCGCGCACCTTCTGCAGCAATCGCTGTTCGAGCGCGCGTCCTTCTTCGCCTGTCTCGCCGAAACCTGCCGTGATCACCACGACCGCGCCGACACCTTTCGCAACGCAGTCATCGATCACCAGTTCGACCGCATCGCGCGGCACGACGATCACCGCGAGATCGACGTCTTCGGGAATTGCCTTCAGTGAAGGAAAAGATGGGATCCCATCGATTTCCTCGACGCGCGGATTCACCGCGTATAGCGACCCCGCGAATCCCGTCGTGGCCAGGTTGTGCAGAATCTCGCGGCCGAGTTGGCCGGGTCTGCGGCTCGCGCCGATCACCGCGACCGATCGCGGCGCGAAGATCGAGCGCATCGATGCCCACGCTGCTTTCTGCGATCGCTCCGCCGCCGCTTCCGCGAACTCCGCGGTGTGCGCGATCGGAAACGAAACGAGCACCGCGCCTTCGGCCGTGCGGCTCGTGACTTTGAATCCGGAGAGCAGGAAGACGTCGAGCATCTTCTGGTTCTCCGGCAGCACTTCCGCGCGAAACACGTCGATGCCTTTCGTGCGCGCGATTTCCACGAGCTTCTCGAGCAATCGCGTGCCGATCCCGCATCCCTGCGCGCGATCCGCAATCGCAAACGCGACTTCCGCGATCGACGGCTTGTTCTTCGATCGGAAGTAGTGCGCGATGCCCGCGAGCTCGCCGCCGAGCTCACTCACCACGCCGAAGTCGGATTCGTAATCGACGTCCGTCGGCGAGTCGCGCAACGCGGCATCGGCCGTGCGCATGTCGAAGAAGCGCATGTAGAGACTGTCGCGTGAGAGTCCGCGATAGAACTCCAGCAGCGTCTCACGATCCTCGGGACGTACCGGACGAATGTGCAACGTGCGCCCGTTGCGCAGCACGACATCGGACTCGAAGTGAGAGGGATACGTGACGGTCGGCATCGTCGCTCAGGTTACTTCGATCTGCTTCCCCGTGACCTGCTTGTAGAACACAGCTAATTGTTCGTTCGAGAAATCGTCCCAGCCGCCGCATGTGTCATGCACTTTCGCCTGCACATCGCACGAGAGTTTCTCGTCGCGAACATCCTGCTGCGCGAGCTGCCAGTCGTTCGCGAGTTTCTCGAGCTCGGCGCGCGTGATGTTCGGACGCTTGCGCACGAGCCACCAGTACCGCTCGCGCAGCGTGGCATCGTCGAGCTGCCGGAATCCGCGGCAGTAGATGCCGCGCTCCGCCGCGACCTGACACATCGATTTCTCTTCGCTCGTAAATCGCAGGAGCGATTCACGAAGGCCGCTGATGACTTCTTCGCGCTTCATGAGATCAATGTCCGTCACACACCAGCGTGCGGCGGTGGAGCGAATCACACGGTCATGTGATTTTCGTCATACCCCGAAGTCGGTCGCGGATTTTGACTGGACGCGTGCTGAAACCTGTCGAGCTCGAGATCGAATTGTTCTGCCGCGGCATGCGTCTTTCCGAAGATGCGGGACGACGCATTACGCGAACGCGCGCGGGACTCGGATCGGGTCTCGAGATCGTGATTCCGTCGAAACCAAAAGACATCTGGATGAACGTTCCGGTCGTCGAACGGTTCGCGAGCGACTCGCCGTTCGTGCTCGAGCACGACGCGGTGATCGATACGCGCAACGGCGACTCGTATCCGATCCGCATTCCGAGCGAGCCGTCGTGGTACTCGCGGCGCACGTCGCACGGAACGGAGATGGCGCGCATCGGGATCATGCAGGGCACGTATCTCGGCATCTACGTCGGCGCGCGCTGCATCTATTGGTCGAGCGAGATCGATGAGGCGTGCAAGTTCTGCACGACGGGTGTGAATGTCGGCACGCATGAGGAGACGCGCAAGCGCGTCGAGGATGTCGTGGAAGTCGCGCGCGCCGCGCAGCAGGAGTCGAAGTCGGTCTTCACGCATTTCAACACCGGCTATCACTGGGAAGATCGCGACGATCGCGAAGCCTCGCATGGATTGCGAATGTGCGAGCCGTACGTGCGTGCGGTGCGCGAGCGCGTCGGAGGCTTCATCGGCGTGCAGGCCGTGCCGGTGCCGAAGCGGCTCTTTCACGAATACGACGCGCTGATCGATGCAGGCACCGATCACTTTTCGTTCTGCTACGAGTTCGAAGATCCCGAATGGTTCGCGCGACTCTGTCCCGGCAAAGCGAACACGGTCGGACAGCATGCGTTCTTCGACGCGATGGAGTACACGGCGAAGAAACTCGGACGCGGTCGCGTGTCCGGCGAGATCATCGCGGGCGTGGAACCGATCGAAGCGACAAAGCGCGGCATCGATCGCATCGTTGACGCCGGCGCGTTCCCGACGGTGTGCATCTTCCGCCCGACGATCGGCAGCGCGATGGAAACCCATCCCTCCCCCGATCCGGAAGCGATGAAGGACGTGTTTGCGTATCTCCATGAATCCTGCCGGCGCGCCGGATTGCCGGTCGGGATCCTGCCGATCGAAGTCTCATTGGTCGTACAGGCGGAGGAGGCCGCGGGGTTGGTGACGCCGACGATCGCGAGCCGCGCGTATCGCGCGAAGAACTGGGCATTGCGACAACTCGCCAGACCGTACGTGAGTTGGAAGATGCGACCGACGGCTTAGGAGCGCCGGCGCCATCGCCGGCTGGATCGGCGACGCCTCGTTGCCGTGCGTCCCGCTCCGCTTGCGTAAGCAATTTGTAAGCATGCGGTGCGTTATCCTCGATACGTCCAAAACTGAGGAGATCCCATGCGCAACGCCGTTGTGGCCGTCCTGCTGTTGTCGAGCACGTCTCTCTTTGCCGTCGATCGTGTCGAGCCGCTCTTCGTTCCGGAAGCGATCGGCGCGCAGCATCGCGCGCCGGCGCCACGCATCGCGGCGGCGGCAAGTCTCGAGCCGGTCGTGACGCTCATCGCCGCGGATCAAGATGTCCCCGAAGCGGTGCTCGAGTTGCGCGAGTGGAACAGAGAAGGACGCACACCCGCGAAGAACGGATTCACGCGCGGCATCGGCGGCGCGCTGCAGGTACGCATCGGCGGCGCGAGCAACAACAGCGTCGCATCGCAGTCCGCGCGCATCGGCCGCGTGACCACAACCGCGAGCGGCAATCTTCTCTGGAGCGGCAGCGTGCGAGTCGATCGTGCCTATCGCTTCCGCGTTCATCTTCGCAACGTCGTCGTTCCCGCGGGCACGACGTTCTGGGTGTACGGCAGCGAAGGCGACGCCATCGCATTCGGCCCCGAATTGATCGACGAACAACAGAACCTCTTCGCGCCGAGCGTCGCCGGCGACATCGCGTACATCGAAATCGAAGTGCCGAACGGACAGACCGGCACGTTCGAGATCGCGGACGTCGTCGAGCTCTTCTCCACGCCGAAAGGCGTCGAGGCGACCGACACGCCGTCATGCCTCATCGACATGAAGTGCGTCAGCGGCAACACGTTCGACGTGATCGAGCAAGCGGGTCGCGCGGTCGCGCACCTCGAATACGTGAAGAGCGGCGACAGCTACGTCTGCTCCGGCGGACTGCTCAACGACACCGATACATCCGGCGTCGTCCCGTACCTGCTCACCGCCAATCACTGCTTCTCGACGCAGTCCTCCGCAACGTCACTCGAAGCGTACTGGGATTACCGCACCGCATCGTGCAACGGCTCGTTCCCGAGCCTCAATGCGGTGCCGCGCACCGTGGGATCGACGCTGCTCGCGTCGAGCTCGAATTCGGACTTCACGCTGGTCCGCATGAATTCAATCCCCAGCAACCGCATCCTCCTCGGATGGGATTCACGCACGAGCGCCGTTCCGGCCGGTACCACGCTGTATCGCCTCTCGCATCCATTCCCCGATGACTACGCGGTGCCCGCGCCGCAGTTCTATTCGAGCAGCTCGATCAACACGTCCTCGTCAACGTGCTCCGCACGTCCGCGTCCGAACTACCTCTACTCGGTCGGCTTGCAGGGCGGGACGTACGGCGGCAGTTCCGGATCTCCGGTGATGCTCGCGGGTGGATATGTGGTGGGACAGCTCTTCGGCGCCTGCGGACCGAATCCGACCGCCGGTTGCGACAACGCGAATTTCACCGTCGACGGCGCGCTCTCCGCGACGTATCCGTCGATCGCGAGCTACCTCGCACCAACGCCGAGCGGCAACACGTGCACGCCGAACACCACCACCGCGTGCATGCTCAACAATCGATTCAAAGTGCAGGTGAAGTATCGCCCCGCATTCGACACGCTGCCGCCGGACACGAATGCATCCGTGAAGTCCGTGAGCGGCTTCGCGAACCCGTCATTCGAAAGCGCGTTCTTCTACTTCAACAGCGACAGCAACATCGAGATGCTGGTGAAGCTGCTCGATCAGGGCAACACGAACAATCAGGGACAAGCCACCATCGCCGTGCTCTTCGCGACCGCCACGCCCCTCGGCATCGAAGTAACGATCACCGACACGACGAACAACGCGTCAAAGACGTATCGCAGCGACTTCGGCAAGATGGCTGGCGGAACAGACTTCACCGCATTCGTAAAGTGAGCACACGCCTGTCATCCCGAGCGTGAGCGAGGGACCTGGGGGGTGGGTGGTACGAGGCACACGATTCGCGCCACCCACCCACCCAGGTCCTTCGCTCACGCTCAGGATGACAGTTGCAGCACACGATTCGCGCCACCCCCCACCCAGGTGCCCCCGGTCCCCCGGGGGGGGACGGGGGGGGGGGGGGGGGGCCCGGAGGCGCCCCCCCTGGGGGGGACGGGGGCCGCCGGCCCCCCCCCCCGGGC
>JACZCU010187524.1_pt1 | contig 22053 bp, 18 predicted proteins | sample 8641851 | NCBI WGS metagenome assembly JACZCU01 (sample SAMN15324605, study PRJNA640507) | soil metagenome | isolation source: monocropping sugarcane control | place: China: Luxin town, Laibin City, Guangxi Province | collected 2019-07-25 | depth 10cm m | reverse complement strand
TCAAATTGGCGGACCCTCGAACTACGACGAACTTGTCGCCATGGGAAATGCCAGTCTCACTGGGATCGTCCAAGTGGACTTAATCAATGGATATCTGCCGGCGCCGTCGGATCAATTTCAATTTATCGCGGCGGCCTCCATCTCCGGCGCTTTCAGTCAGGTCACGACGTCGGGCGGACAGTTCCAAGTCGTTCCGCAGAATGGCGGATTCGTCCTGACCGATTTTCAGCAGACGCCAGAACCCAGCGCGGCCCTTTTGATGATTGTCTGCTCCGGATGGTTAATCGGGTTTCGCCGACTCAAGGCCTGATTGATTGGGTCGAGCAATACTTGGCACTGCGAAGAGTAACAAAAAACCCATCCGACAAGGATGGGTCGCGAATGCGCCATTTAGGACTTGAACCTAAAACCCGCTGATTAAGAGTCAGCTGCTCTGCCAATTGAGCTAATGGCGCGTTGGTGGGGTAACAATATGCGGTGGGCGGCCGATGTCAAGATCGCAGCAGGCCGCGATCGACCTTTGCCCGCTGGGTTGCGAAATTCATCAAAAACCATCGCGTCAGGAGATGGCCGATGAGGATTCCGATGCCGGCGCCGGCGATGACATCGCTGAGATAATGCGCGTTTTCCAGCACGCGTTCGGCGGCAACGATGAGGGCCGCCAGGTAAAAGAATACCGAAGCGCGCGGCAGTAACAGGGAAAGGCAGGCGGCGGTGGCAAAGGCCAGCGTGGCGTCGCCGGAGGGAAAGGAGAGGCCTTTTTCGGCGTGAAACAGTCCAAAGATGCCCCCGGCAAATGGGTGAAACGAAAACGGCGCGATTTGGAGTTTGGGCCGATGACGGCCAATGAACCATTTCAGAATGCTGTATGCGAGCCCCCCTGCCGCTCCGCAGGCGAATAAACTCAATGCGCCAATCCACCGGCGCGGATGCAGAAGGCCAAGGGCAATGCAGATGACCAGGGTGAACGGAAAGTAGCCGGGTAGGCGAAGCAGACGCCGGCTGAGATTTCCAACGTTTCCCAATGGCGACTCATGCTGCACCCAGCGCGCGATACGCTCGTCGAGGTTGAACGCGATCAGCAGGGCTAAACACCAGATAATGAAGATGAGCGCGGGCCATAGCCAGGGTTTGCGTGCATGCTCTTCTGGATGTGCGGGTTGGGATTCCAAAGTTTCCGCGTCATTCATCGCGTCTAAGAATAACCTACGTCAGCCAAGTTTAGCCGCGACGCGCTAGCGGAGCGCTTTCTTGAGACGATCGATAAGCGCTCCGCTGTCGCGTCGCGGCTAAACTTGGCTATTCGGACACCGACTGCTCGACCGCGCGACGTCGCTTCGTTGCAGGGAGAGAGATCGACATTTCCAAATGCTCCGGCTCGCACGGGCGCATTGCGCCGGCGATTTCTTCGATGATTCCAGGCAGGGAGTGTGTCAACTTCCAGCTCGGATAATGCGCGCGGAATTTGGACAAGTCGGTGTAATAGCAGATGTGATCGCCCCGGCGCGGAGTGTCGTCGAAGGAGAGGCGAGGCTGTTTGCCGGTGATCTGGCGAATCATGTCAACGCATTCCAGCAGACTCGCGGAATTGTCACGGCCGCCGCCGAGGTTGTAGACTTCACCAGGGCGCGGGTTTTGGGCGAATTCCCAGAAGGCTTTGATCACATCCCGGCTGTGAATCTGATCGCGGACCTGTTTGCCTTTGTATCCAATGATCGTGTAGGGCGCTTCGCGCAGAGCCGTGGCGACCAGATAGTTCAAGAACCCATGAAGCTGACCGCCCGCGTGCTGCGGACCGGTCAGGCAGCCGCCCCGAAAGATGCCGGTCTTGAGGCCAAAGTATCGACCATATTCCTGGGCCATCAGGTCCCCGGCGATTTTGGAAACGCCAAAGAGCGAATGCATGCACTGGTCGATGGAGAAGTCTTCTGCGATCCCATTGGCAAAGCGCGGCTCAGCGAAATCCCATCGCAAAGAGCCCTCAATCAATTGCAGATGATTGGGACCGTCGCCGTAAACCTTATTGGTGCTGACGTAAATGAAAACGGCCTCGGGACAATGGCGGCGCGTGTTGTCCAGCAGATTCAGCGTTCCGGTCGCGTTAACATCGAAATCTTCGAACGGACGATCAGCCGCCAGATCATGACTGGGCTGCGCGGCGGCGTGGATGATCAGATCAAAATGGGATGATCGGAATATCTCGCCGACAGCCTGACGATCGCGAATGTCCAGCGAAAGATGCCGAAACCGCCGGCAGGTCGATTCGAGGCGTCTGCGAGTCGGTGTTGTGTCCCCTGCCGGGCCGAAGAAATCGGCGCGGGCATTGTTGTCGATCCCGACGACGTTGAATCCAAGCTGGTCAAAGAAGGCGACGGCTTCAGACCCAATCAATCCACTGCTGCCGGTGACCAGAACATCCATCGATTATTTCTCTGCAAAACGCCGGGCAACAATGCCGCTATGTCCCCGCCATGAGCGAGGCCAGTTCCAAGCATTCTTACTGGGGCAGATGCCTATTGCAACTGTGAAGGCAGCGCGGAAACCGCAGTGTTATTCGCGAGGTTGTTGTCTCCCAACGGGTTGGTCGTAGTCAGCGTTGTGATCAGGAACTCGAATTGGCGAGTGACCCCGGAGAAAACAATGGGGACCGTAATCACCTTGGACTGGTGAGGATGCAACTTCAGCTTCAGGCTGTCCAATTTGCCGATAACGACGGGTTGAGCGTTAAGCGATCCTTCCACCGTGGCCAGGCTCGGATCCATCGAGGCATAGACCTTGAGGGTGTAAGTGCCTTTGAAATCGACGTTACCGTTGTTGGTGACGACGACCGAGGCGGCCGTCGGCTGCCCGGGCGCCACAATCAGCTGAGTTGCGCCATATGCCACGCCCATATCGATGAACGGCTGGGAAACGGCGGTTGTTGGCGTGGAGACAAACGTGTCATTAGTGGGGTTGCTGTCGCTTACGGATGAAACCACGTGCGTGAGCAGGTGGTAATTTCCGGTCGGCACGGAGGAGGGTACGGTGTACTTCAGGCGAATAGTCTTGGATTGCCCAGGGCTCAGTTTCATCGGCTTGCCGAGCTGCTCGCCGATCAGGAAATCGCCGCTGTCCAGCGACGTGTCTTGCGACAAATACAATTGGACGCCCACGAGACCGTTAACCACAAAATTGCCAGTGTTAGTGACCGAAACGATAGCCGAGTGCTTTACTTGGTAAGTTCCAATTGCCGAAACTGGCGGCGCGCTGACCAGCGCCACGGAAAGATCCGTTCCGACCGTGCCAAAACTGACGTTACCGATATTTTGCCCGCTGGTAAATGTCTCAGCGAATTGACCCGCTGCAGGACTTGTGGTTGTGCTTCCCGCAACTGCGGACAAATGAACGTTGAACGTGCCGGGCGGCACATTCAATAAGACGTAGTTGCCCGAAGCATCGGTCGTTGCGCTCAGGTCATCAATGTCAAATACGCCATTGTTATTCAGATCAATCCAAACCGTTCGACCGGCTACGCCGCGTTCGCCAGCATCCTGAATGCCGTTATGATTCGCATCGTTAAATACTGTTCCTGACGCGGTGGCTTGCGCGACTTCGAGGAAGTCAACGTTTTCGGCAGTCTGGGTGACTGTGCTGATGGTTATATCCTGCTGAAGCGCTGGACTTGATCGTTCGACTGCCAATCCACTTCCCGGAACCATTCTCACGCGATAGGTGCCAGGTTCTACGACGGCGGAGTAAGCGCCTTGACTCAATGGATTAAGCGGATTGAATCCGGTGCCGCTGAATGTTTCCGTGATGGCGCCCTGATCGTGCCCCAGTAGGATCTGATCAACAAAAACGTCTTGTCCCCCCAAGGGCGTATCGCCGGCATCTATTACCCCATTGTTGTTTGTGTCCAAGTATACAGTGCCGTCGATCAACGTTTCATTCAATGAATTTGGATAGAGAGGATTTCCTCCATAACTAATAGATGCCGGATGAACGCTTGCGCTCAGCAAAACGCGCTGCTCCATCGCCTCAATCACTGCTGAACGAATTTTCGAACGGTTGGAAGCACGGCCGCCCGAGGCCTCGACAAACCGACGCATGGGGACCTCCGTAAGCACAGGTGCGAATCTCAATGGTGGCGTATGCGGTGTCCGCCGACACCCTCTATCTGTTCTGGCACTGCTTGTAGAAACTCAATGCAAGCGAAGAGTTTCTCAAGCAACTCTATCGCCGGCACAAGCCGGTCGTGCCTTATGTTAGGAAATGCCGTGCTCGCTCGCAAGCATCGACTGCCGACGCGTCAGGTATTTCTCGGACCCGTCCGAATCGGCAAAAACGGCGCGATCGATTTTCACCAAGTCTCCACATCCAACCCAAGCGCCTCGGCGATGACTTCAGCGATGTGTCGAGTCTGAACCGGCGCCTTGTGGCGATGGCACATCCCCGAAATATTCATCGTGCAGCCCGCATCATTGCAAACCAGCGTCTGCGCGCCGGTCGCGACGATGCATTCCATTTTATCTTCCACAATCGCGCCGCTGATGGCTGGATACTTCATGGCAAACGTGCCGCCAAACCCGCAGCATTGGTCGGTCTTTTCCATCGGGCGGAAATCGACGTTGCCGATCTGCTTGAGAAAGTTGATGCCCTGATCTTTGATTCCGAGGCCGCGCAGGTGACAGATGTAATGGTAAGTGAAGGATTGTCGGTCCTTCAGCGTAAGCTTGGATGGGTCTATCTGCAGCACTCTTTCCAGGAACTCAACGAACTCATAAGTCCGGCCCGCCACGTTCTTAGCACGTTGGCTCCATGCAGGATCATCGTGGAACAATTCCTGGAAGTGGGCTCGAACCATCGAGCAGCAACTGGCACTGGGGCTGACAATGGCCTCGAAAGGCTCGAAGGTCGTGATCCATCGCCGGGCTAAGTCGCGCGCTTCAGCGTGATATCCATTATTAAAAAAGGGCTGGCCGCAGCAGGTTTGCGCTGACGGAAAATCGACGCGACATCCGTAATGTTCGAGCACCCTGGTGACCGCCATCCCCACCGCCGGATAAAACTGGTCGGTCAGGCAGGTAATGAACAGTGCAACGTTCCGAGCCATGAAGTAATTCGCCCAAGCAGGTAATCCAGCCAAGCCTTCGAAAGCAGGCAAAGCCTACGGCAGTCACCCATTTTCCACAAGGAAAAGCAGAAACGCCGACTGCCACAGAAGATCAGGGCAATCGTCCTTGCTAATCTCAGGCTTTGGGTTGCTTTTAGTTCAGTTGTGCCAGTCGCGTCTTGGCATCAAGAAGGTTTGGATCAAGCTCGAATGCCTTCTGGTATTCGGCCTTAGCCAGTGCCTTGCGCCCCTGCGTGGCGTAGACGCCGGCAAGGTTGTAATGCACTTCGGCGGGTGAAAGCACGCTCTGAAGCTGAATCATGGCTTCGTTCATGCGGTTGTGCCGGGCCAACATCAACCCATAATTGACGCGACAGGCCTGGTTCTTAGGGTCAACCGTAATGCCCTTCTGATAATCTGCTTCGGCAGCGCCGGGATTACCCGCGAGTTCCTCACAAAAGGCGAGGTTGCTGTAGGCCGCCGCCGAACCGTTGGTGGCTTTGACGTAACGCTTCCAGGTTTCAATCGCCTGCGGATATTGCTTCGTCTCGGCATAGACATAACCCAGGCGGAACATCGCAATGTTCAGCGAAGGTTGCTCGGCCAGAGCATCCTTGTATTGCGCGATGGCCACAGCATAGTTCTCGTGGCTCTCGGCAAGTTGCCCAGCCGCGAAATGCGTGTTTGCATTAATGGGCGGCTCCTTGACCGACTCAAAGCTCGAAGGATCCTGATGTGCTGAGGCGGCAGCGCCACTCTTTTGGGCACATCCGGTAGCAAGAGTCGCCAACAGTCCAAGCACGACAAGAATTCGATAACGCATAATTAGGCCCTGCTGAATCAATGCCGTTTCCCCACGATACGATCGCTACATGTCTGTATCGGCCGAATCGTCTGAAAGGGTAATGCCGCGGGAATCGGACAGGACGTCCTATAAACGAAACGCGGGTCTTGCACGCTGAGAATTGACTCGTTTGGGCCACTCGCGGATTCGGCTGTTGCTCAACGGCGGCTCCCCCCTCTAGTATGACCTTCTGACGTAGCCGTTAATTTGAATTGTGATTTGCAAGACAACAGGGGTTTGTGCCAGTCCATGCCCCGCAGGCATGGCCGTTGGTTTTTCGAGATTCTACATCAGGAGTAATTATGCGATTAACTGCATCTGTTGCCGCCGCCGCGTTTTCTGCTTTGGCGGCAACCGCTTGTTTTGCCGACATCACCGGAAAGGTGACCATCAAGGGCACTGTCCCGGAAATGAAGCCGATCGCGGCGATGAAGGCCGTCCCCGCCTGTGCGGCGATGCACAAGGAGCTGCCGCTCGAGCAGACCGTCGTCACCGATGGCAAGGGCGGACTCCAGAACGTTGTGGTCTATCTGCGTGACCCGGGTGGGCAGCCGATTCCCGGACCGGAAATCAAGACGACGGCGGTGCTCGATCAAAAGGGCTGCATGTACGACCCGCACGTCCTCGCTGTAGAAGTGAATCAGCCGGTCGAGGCCAAGAACAGCGATGCCCTGTTGCACAACGTCCATACGTTGCCCTTCTCGAACAATGCCGAGAATTTCGCGATGGTGATGGTCGGCAACCACAAAATGGGGCCGTTCAATCAGGCCGAGAATTTCATGGTCAAATGCGATGTCCATCCCTGGATGCAGGCCTATGTCGTGGTCGTCGACAACCCGTTCTTCGCTGTGTCAGGTAAAGACGCCACCTACACCATCAAGACCAAAGGGCTGAAAGACGGAACTTATGATCTTGTTTTCTGGCAGGAAAAGTATGGCGAAAAGACGCAAAAGGTGACCGTGAAGGACGGCAAGGCAACCGGCGATTACACCTTCGACGCCGATGCCAAAGGCCAGGCAGCCGTGCCGACGACGACGGTGAAACTGGCATCGCTGGTTGGGCCGGACAATGCGGCCTGCTGCGAAGTAGATAAAGCACCGGCAAAAACTGCCATCGCGGCATCAAAATAGTCTCTCGCGCACATCGCGAATCTCATGGGAAAGAGCCATCCGGCCTTCGGATGGCTCTTTTCATGCGCGACATAATTGGAGCCGGTCAATCAGCACAGATTTGCGAAACAATTAATGGCCGCGCGCATCGTTATATAGCAAGCCAGGACAGTTCTTTCAGCAGTTTGGCGAAACATGAAGAGACGATGAGAAGACCTGACTATAAACGCGATTATCGTTGACCGAAGTTTGCCACTTGCGTAAGGTTGAACGTATCAAATCGCGACCACGAATTGTTCTTCGGAGTCGGCTCATATCGGATTGAATGTCGGTAGAGGAAATCGAGTTGCTGCGGTCGCGGAGGCGCTTGACAGTTGCATGTGACGCACCAACAGTGCGGTGATGCACGTGCTTGCCCCCGCGAAAATAAACTTGCATTTGCGCGTCGGACCGGCGCGCGCCGACGGGTTCCATCCGCTCATGTCCTGGATGTGCACCGTCGGGCTCTTTGACACACTGGAATTCGATTACGCCCAGAGCAGCGCCACCATCGATTTGCCAAGTCATATCAGGCTCAGTTGTGATGATCCGAATTTGCCAACTGACGAGCGAAATCTTGTGGTGCGTGTAACGTCTTCATGGGGACGACGCGTATATGAAATGAAGAAGAATCGCGTGCGCCCGTTACACGCCAGACTTGGGAAAAAGATACCGGCTGGTGCTGGTCTGGGAGGTGGTAGTTCCGATGGCGCAAGCGCGCTGCGTGCGGTCAATGTCTTGTGGGAGACCGGCGCGAGCGATTCAGAACTGGCCGAATTTGCGGGACAGTTTGGTAGCGACTTGCCGTTCTTTTTTCATGGACCCAGCAGCATCTGCACGGGCCGAGGTGAGATCGTTGAGCCTATTGCGTCGCCGAGGCCTAAATGGGTGATGCTGGTTTTGCCCGACATCATGATGCCGACGCCGGAGGTTTATCGCAGATTCGATCAGATGGAACTTGGACGCGATGAGAATGTCAAAGAGATGCCTGATTGGAACGTATGGGCCCAATTGAGCGCGGCCGACTTGCTGCCGATGTTAATCAATGATCTGGAATCACCGGCGTTTTCGATTTCCGAGCGGCTGAGGGAATTACGTGAAGAGGTGGAACGAGGTGTGCAGCGAATTGTGCGAATGAGTGGCAGCGGAAGTAGCCTGTTTACGATTTTCGACGAACGTGAAGAGGCCGAGGCTGCCGCGAGAAAAACAAATAAAGATTTTTCGGTGCGGGCTCTGGCCGTCGAGCTTGCACCGGACATAGAAGACGTTTCGAGCAACGCGCTTTCGACGGGCCTGTAGTGAGCCATGGATGCCAGGATAAACACCGTTGATGTGCACCGGAGGTGCAGCCATGCAGTTAACCGAAGTTCGCATCAATCTTTGCAGCCAGCGCGGCAGCCGACTTAAAGCCTTCTGCTCGCTGACCTTTGATGACACGTTCGTCGTGCGCGATGTGAAATTGATCGACGGCAACGACGGTCTTTTCCTGGCGATGCCATCGCGAAAGCTTTCCGATCATTGCCCGCATTGCAATGAAAAGAACCACTTGCGGGCCCGGTACTGCAATCACTGCGGCCATCGCCTCAATGAAGACCGCTATCAGCAATATCGCAGCGGCAATGGACAGCAGCGACTGAAGCTTCATGCCGATATCGCGCATCCAATCAATGCCGCCTGCCGGCAGGAGATTGAGAGCAAGGTTTTCAAGGAATTTGAGCGGGAGCTGGAGCGCAGCAAACAGCCCGGCTACGTCCCGCCAAGCCTTGACGGCGAAGACTTTGATCTTTACGATCTGCACCCCGGCCGAGAATCGGCCGAGCCGCGCCCACGCGATGTGCATGGGCGAAATAGCAATAACCGACCCCAGAATTCGCCGCCGTTGCGGCATATCGGGTCGGCATGAAATCGACCGGAACGGTCGATAAGTAGATTAAGAAAGATGTTGCCCCGCTCTTATTATCTTCTCCCGCCGATCGTCATTACGGTGGTCGTACGGTAGGCCGACGCGCCTTCCGTGCGATCGGCCCGCCTCCTCCTGTTGCGTATTCTTAGTCTGGTCCTCAATTTACAGAAAATAGTTGAAGCCCTTTAATCGGGCGGCTACATTTGCCGGTTTGGCAGATTCCAAGGCGTGGCAAAAGGCAGCCTTTCGGCTTGGACGCCCTGAAATGGAAATGAGTTATGTCTACGTTGCAATCGGATGCACAAACGTCAGCCCCCCCTGCTCCTGGCAAGCCGCGCTTCAAAGGCAAAAGCGGTGCACAGATCTTCCATGAGATGCTCGTTCAGCAGCATCGCGTCGAAGTGATGTTCGGGTATCCGGGCGGCGCGATCCTGCCGGTCTTCGATCAGCTTTATAAGACGCCCGCCAAGTTCATTTTGAACCGCCACGAGCAGGGCTCCGGCCACGCTGCCGACGGCTACTCCCGTGCGACCGGCAAGCCTGGCGTCTGCATCGTCACCAGCGGCCCCGGTGCAACGAACACCGTGACTCCATTGGCCACCGCCCAAATGGATTCAGTTCCGATTCTGGTCTTCAGCGGCCAGGTTGCGACGAAGGTGATCGGCAACGACGCCTTCCAGGAAGCCGACGTGACCGGCATCACGCGCCCCTGCACCAAGTGGAATTACCTGGTGAAGGATGTGCGCGAATTGCCTCGCGTCATCAACGAAGCCTTTTTGATTTCCACCAGTGGCCGGCCTGGTCCAGTGCTGGTCGATCTCCCCAAGGACGTGACCAGCGCGATCTGTCCTGAAGAAGTGGATGACACGCCTCGCGCCCATGTGGTCGCGCGGCGGAAGCATGCCATCACCCATCCCGAGCATGAGAAGCAGGCGCAGGATGCTGCGGAACTCATCAATCGCGCGCAGCGGCCCGTGCTGTATGTGGGTGGCGGCGCGATCATCGCAGGTGCGCATGAAGCCGTGCGCCGCGTTGCGGATAAGTCCAACATTCCGGTGACGACCACATTGCTGGGCCTTGGTGCATTCGACGAGCACGATCCCAAGAGCCTCTACATGCTCGGCATGCATGGCAGCGCCTACGCCAACTATGCGGTGCAGGAGTGTGACTGTCTCATCGCGGTCGGCGCACGCTTCGACGACCGCGTCACCGGCAATCTCGCAACCTTCGCACCCAAAGCCAAGATCATCCACATCGATATCGATCCCTCCTCGATCGGCAAGAACGTCGATGTGGATTGCACGGTGGTTGGCGATGCCCGCGTGAGTCTGGAGCTGATGCTCCCGCATATCGAGCATCGCGATCGTAAGGAATGGTTCACGCAGGTGAATGCGTGGAAGAAGCGATATCCCTTCAAGTACTTCGACGATAGCAAAAACACTAAGCCGCAGTACGTGATCGAGGAATTGCATCGCCAGACCAATGGCGAGGCGATCATCACGACCGGCGTCGGCCAGCACCAGATGTGGGCCGCGCAGTTTTACCGCTGGCGCTTCCCCCGCCAGATGATCACCAGCGGCGGCCTGGGAACCATGGGCTACGGCCTGCCGAGCGCGATGGGCGCGCAGCTGGGCTGTCCGGGCAAGATCGTCATCGACATCGATGGCGACGCCAGCTTCTGCATGACCATGTTCGAGCTGCCGACCATTGCTGAATACAACATCCCCGTGAAAATCGCGATCCTCAACAACGATTTCCAGGGAATGGTCAAGCAGTGGCAGGACCTGTTCTACGCCCGCCGATACAGCCAAAGCGCCATGAAGAACCCCAACTTCGCGGCCATGGCCGAAGCCTGCGGCATTCGCGGCATCCGCTGCGACCGCAAAGAAGATGTGCCGAAGACGGTTGAAGCGATGCTCAACCACAAAGGCCCCGTCATCGTCGATTTCTACGTCGAGCCCAACGAGCATGTCTATCCGATGGTTCCCAGCGGTAAAGGCCTGCACGAAATGGAGCTGGGGACGCTCGCGTAATACCGACCGTATTCTTCGTTAGCCATGGTTAGCCGCGACGCGAAGCGGAGCGCTTTCTCCGAATGCATCGGAAAGCGCTCCGCTTCGCGCTTGAAACTAACCTCCATCACCGACCCGCGATGTCAGAGGAAACCGCTCATCTTGTTCTCGTCGAAGACGTTCTATGGATAGTTACGCAATCGGTGGGCATGTCGCGATACGATTTTCCATTTGAGCAATTCTTTCGAACGCGTCATCCCATCGAGCGACAGTCGGTGCGCGCCGTCGCCCGAATGGGGGCTGCCGCCGATTACGAGCAGCGATATCGCACGCTGCTGTCGCACGGTATCGAATTGATCCACACGCCGGATCAATATCAGCTCACGAGTCACCTGCCGAATTGGTATTCGCTGATCAGCGATTTGACGCCACGGAGTCGGTGGTTCGACCACAGACCCACTGCCGATGAAATCGCTGCGGAATTCAAATGGCCCGTCTTCATCAAAGGCGAGCGCCAGACGAGCCGGCATCAGCGTCGGCTTTCGATCATCGAAAGTTCCGAGCAATTCCAGCAAGCCATGGACGAATGGGCTGCCGATCCAATTTTGCGATGGCAGAAGATCGTCTGTCGAGAATTCGTTCCCCTTCGACAGGTCGGCGAGCAATCGAATCTAACGATTCCTCGATCATTTGAATTCCGGTCCTTCTGGTGGAACAAGGAATGCGTCGGTATCGGCCCCTATTGGACCGACGTGCATTACGAACTGAGCGCCGCGGACCGCGCCGCCGCCCTAACCGTGGCCGGTGAAGCCGCGCGGCGATTGAACGTCACGTTTCTCGTCGTCGATGTCGCGCAGACGACCGAAGGCAAATGGATTGTCATCGAATGCAACGACGGCCAGGATTCCGGCTACGCCGGAGTTGCACCGATGCTGATGTGGCGGAAAGTTATTGATTTAGTTGCCGTGGTTTGACCTGAAATGGGAAGATTGAAATCGTTGGAGCGCTCGGTGATGCGGGTAGTCTTCAATGGGCATATGATCATCGTTAGCAAGGTGATCCGCTATGACGCAATCTACCGACCCGTCGCCGCACCAGGAGATTACAGAGAAAGTGCGCGCGGGTAGGCCTAGACTGCGCGGGACGCGGATTACTGTCGACGACATCGTCATCCTTCACTTGCGTCTTGGATATTCGCTCGAACTGATCGTTGGAAAGTATAATCTGAGCCCCGCATCTGTTCATGCCGCGTTGGTCTACTATTACGATCACAAAGCCGAAATCGATAAGCAGATCGCTGACGATGACGCATACATCGAGGCATTCAAGCGAAACCATCCTTCGCTATTGCGCGAAAAGCTCCAGGTAAATAATTGTGCCTGAGAGAATCCGGTTCCGTGAGGCGTCACTCTTAGTTGTGGCGGTGTCGGGAAGGCAATCCGTGTAGCACAGCCGCCCTCGGCTATGTTCGACCGAAGGTCGAAGGCTCTTCGCGGTGAAACACAGCCGAGGGCGGCTGTGCTACATAAACGCGATGGCTCTCCACCACGGAGCGCTACACCCATTCCGTGCATTTCCCCGAAATCTCCTGTCTACCCTCCATTGGCGTGGTTATAATTGGCTGGTCCCTCCAAGGAGTTGCATACATGACGCGATCGCTGAGATACCTGGCGTTTTGGGTGGTTGCGGTGCCGATGTTTGCGGTTGCCTGGGTTCAGGCGGCCCCGCAGGATGCCGACACGGCTGCCGTCACCGCGCCGGCCGACGCGCAGCAGACGATCGAACCTAAAAAGTTCATGCGCTTCGTCGATGACGGTCATAACGGCGGCCGATTTGAAACGGCGATCGTAACTTATCGCAATAAGGATGGCGCGACCGTTCAATTGGTGGGCGCGATTCACATCGGAGAGAAATCCTATTACGAATCGCTGAATCGCAAATTCGAAAGCGATGATGCGGTGCTGTATGAAATGGTCGCCCCCAAAGGCATGGGCGCGCCCAAGCCGGGGCAGAAGTCGGACAACCCGATCAATCAGTTGCAGCACCTGATGAAGGACGTGCTGGATCTGGATTTCCAGCTCGATGATATCGACTATTCCAAGCCGAATTTCGTCCATGCTGACATGGACGCGCAGACCTTCCAGCAGATGCAGGAAGAGCGAGGCGAAACGTTTGAGGACCTGATCCTCAAGCAGATCAAACACGCCCTGCTCGATCCGGATTCGAAGAAGCAGGTTCAGGACGTGGATACCGATAAGCTGATTGACAGCTTCGTAGAGGTGCTCACCCGGCCCGACATGGAACGACAAATCAAGCTGGCGGTGGCCCGGCAGATGGACAAGATCGAAGACACCGCCATGGGCGTGGACAATCCCAATGGCTCGGTCATCGTCACCGAGCGAAACAAGGTGGCGATGAAGGTTTTGAAGAAAACACTTGATTCCGGCAAGCGCCATATCAGCGTCTTTTATGGCGCGGCTCATATGCCGGACATGTCGCAGCGCCTGCGCGATATGGGCTTCAAGCCTGTCTCGACCGAATGGGAGACGGCCTGGGATCTGAGCATTCGTCCCAATGAACCCTCGGCTGCCGAGCGGCTGCTGAAGGAATTCCTGCACGCGCTGGATGACAACTAATCACAGCCCTTTTCATTCGCCAAATGCCAGCGTAATCTGGAATTCATGGATTCAGCGGCGGCGCAGGGCTCTACGGGACAAATTGAATCGGCTCCTCCCCTGCAGGTGATCGATTATCACAAGGCCTACCAGGACATGATCGCCGTGTCCGGGTTGAGTTTTGTGGTCAATCGCGGAGAGGTTCTGGGATTGCTTGGCCCCAACGGGGCCGGCAAGACCACGACGATGCGCGCCATGTGCGGCATCATTCCGCCGACCCATGGCAAGCTGTTGGTCGCGGGCCATGACGTCGTTGTCGATCCTGTCGGAGCCAAGCGGAAACTCGCATACATTCCAGACGATCCAAAGCTTTTTGATACGCTCACCGTCTGGGAACATCTCGAATTTGTCGCGGCTGCGTATCGACTTAACGATTGGAAATTAACGGCCGAGGATCTGCTGGCGCGGTTCGAGCTAACGCCCAAGCGCGGGACGGCGGCGCAGGAACTTTCTCGCGGCATGCGGCAGAAGGTAGCGATCTGCTGCGCATATCTGCACAACCCGGCGGCGGTTTTGTTCGATGAGCCGATGACTGGTCTCGATCCGCGCGGCATCCGCACGCTCAAGGACACCATCCGAGAGCGCGCTGCCGCGGGCGCGGCAATTTTGATCAGCTCACATTTGTTGGCCTTAGTCGAAGACCTCTGTTCGCATCTGCTGATCCTGCATCTCGGAAAGAGTCTGTTTTTTGGCCGAATCGAGGATGCGCGATCGGCCTTTGCCTCGGTCGATCGCGATGCTTCACTGGAGGATCTGTTCTTCCGCGCCACCGAGACGCCGGCGCCGGCACGTCTTTAGTCGCGATCGTGGATCCATTCATGAATCCAGCATTGCTAAAACTGATTTATCTGCAGGGACGAGGCATGCTCCGGCGCATGACGCGGGGCGCGGGCACGGCGCGGCGGATCGTCTTCTTCGTCGTCGGGGCGATGCTGTTCATTATGTGGCTGCTTTCGGGTGTCGCCAATTCATTCATGCGGCGCTCCGATCCGGCACGCGTTCGCGCCGTCACACCGCTGGCCATCCTTGGCGTTTGCATTCTCACGGCGATTACTTCTGCGGGAGACAAGGCCATTGCGTTCACGCCCGGTGAAGTGGATCAACTTTTTCCCGGTCCTTTTTCACGCCGCGAGCTGCTGGCTTACAAGATTCTCAAAAGCCTTTTCGCGGCAATGCTGACCGGTTTGATCCTGTCGATTGCTCTGCTGCGCCATGCGCAATGGTGGGTGGCTTGCTTTGTCGGCGTTTTCCTTTCGCTGCTGTTCGTGCAGTTTTTCAGCATCGCAGTCGTACTGGCCGGACAGACGATCGGCATGGCGGCTTATTCGCGCGTGAGAAAAGCGGTCATTATTCTCGTCATTGCAGGCGTGGTGATTTTTGCTCGACTCTGGATCGGAAATGGCAGCGGTGGCGCAGCGGCCGAAAGCGCGCTGATGGCCGCGCGATCGTCCAGCATTGGCCAAGTTATCTTTGCGCCTTTCGAACCGTTTGGAAATGCAATCACCGCCAACTCGGCTGGTTCGCTAGCCATCGCATCCTTTTATGCGCTGATCCTGATCGCAGCGATGGTCGCCCTGGTGGTATTGCTCGATGCGAATTATCTCGAAGCGGCGATGGTCGCCAGTCAGCGCCGATACGAGAAAATCCAGCGGATTCGCTCCGGCTCATTCCTTTCCGGCGTCGGAGTCGGAAAGAGCACGCGATTAAAATTCCCCATGCTCCCCTGGGCGGGCGGAGCCGGGCCCATCGCCTGGCGGCAGCTCACCAGCGCGCTGCGCAGCTCGCGCGGTTTGCTGCTGTTGATGCTCATCATCGCCATCAGCGCAGCGCCAATTCTGTTATCCGGTTCCCGCGAGCATCGCGAAAGGCTTATTGCCCCTGCCATCGGCATTGCCGTCTGGCTCACCTTCTTCGCATCGAGCATGCTCAATTTCGATTTCCGCGGCGATCTGGATCAGATCGACGTGCTCAAGGCGCTTCCAATTGGTTCGGTTGCCGTATCGCTTGGACAGCTCATCGCTCCGACGCTGGTCATGGCGTCGCTTCACATTGCCGTGCTCGCAGCCATCGCTTTGGCGATCCCGCAGCGCTGGCCAATTTGGCTAGCCGCGGCGGTGATTGCGGTACCATTCAACCTGTTGCTTTTCTGCACGGAGAATCTCGTCTTTCTCCTGTTTCCCAGCCGCCCGGCTGCTGCATCTCCGGGTGATCTTCAAATCCTTGGCCGAAAGTTCGTCTTTCTGCTGATCAAGGCAGCGATCCTCATGATGTGCTGCGCGATTGCTTTTGGATTCACGGTCCTCGCCTGGGTCCTAAGCGGCAAATCGATCCTCGCCGCGACGATCACCCTGCTGCTGCTGCTTCTGCTTGAGTGCGCTGGCCTGGTGCCCTTCATCGCCTGGGCATTTCGTCGCTTCGATCCCGCCACCGATACGCCAGTGTGAACCAGGCTCATCATCTGATCCGACATATCGCAAGATATTTTGCGAACAATTGGAGCTCTTTGGCGTATGGTTCGTATTGTCGGCTCGCGTGGGGCGTTGAGAGAGACGCGGGTCGAAGCGAAAGCGGGAGAGCTGTCTTGGCTCCCGCTTTTTCCACGCGCACATTTAATTGAAAGCCCATCTCTAGAGGAAAATGCCGGGCTCCCCTCGGCAATTGATCCCCCAGAGCGTAGCCTATAGCGATCGATGAGTGGTAAGCCCAAAAAAGGTCCCCGGGAAAAGGATCTCACCAGCCGCTATTTGTCCGGCGCGCTGGACGAGGATCGATTGGACAGTCTCGAGGCTTTCAAGCCCAGCAATAAAGAGCGGGCTCAGGGGAAAATCCTCCGCACGAGCCAGCTTCGGCAGGAAGAGTCGTCAGCCGATACCTCCACGCTTCCGATTGGCCGGGTGATTCAGGTTTTCAGTTTATACTGCGAAATCGAATTCGAAGGTTCGGCCTGCCTGTGCGTAGTTCGAAAGACGCTTCAGAGGATCAGCCATACACAACTGGTTGTCGGCGATTTTGTGCGCTTCCGACTTGTCGAGCGCGAACGAGCTGCGGAACTGCAGGTCACTCTGCCGGCTGAAAATCAGCAACTTCCACAGGGTGTCGTTGAAGAAGTCCTTCCCCGGAAGACCGTGCTGACTCGTGCCGACAGCTTCAAAGGGATCGTGCAGCATCCGATCGTGGCTAATGCGCAGCAGATGCTGATTGTAGTGAGTGCGCAACAGCCCCGACCAAAATGGGGGCTGGTCGATCGGATGCTGGTGGCGGCCTTGGCGGGCGGTTTGGAGCCAGTGCTGTGTCTCAACAAAACTGATCTGCTGAAGAGTGAAAGTGAGCAAGAATCCGCGGCGCCTACAGCTGAAATCGAGTCTGATTCGGCAGAGCCGGTTTTTGCATTCGATTACTATTCCTCATTGGGATATCGCTCACTTAAGACCAGCGCGGAAAATCTAGCGGGACTTGAGGCGCTGCGCGATGTCCTGCACGACAAAGACACTGTCGTGGCAGGCCACAGCGGCGTTGGCAAAAGCAGCCTCATTAATGCGATCCAGAGCTCGCTCGATCTTCGCGTCGGCCAAATCAGCCGATACACGAATAAGGGAATCCATACTACGACCTCGGCCCGTCGGTATCCACTGGATTTTGGCGGGAGTATCATCGACACGCCGGGCGTGAAGATGTTTGGGTTGTGGCACGTCACACGGGAGAATCTGATCGACTATTTTCCGGATGTCGCAAATGAAACGGCGCCGCCTCGCCGTCAGGAAAGCTATGAGCGCATTCTGGAATCACTTCGCGAGTAGATCGCTCACGCGTTTTTAATCTCGAAATAAGTCGGCGGTTCAATTTCTAATTTCATCGGCCGCCCGTCGCGCGGATGTTCGAAGCCCAGTTGGGTTGCCGCCAGCATCAAAGGCGGGGAATCGGATGGAGGCCCATAAAGCGGATCGCCAACGATCGGATGACCGATTGAATTCAGATGAACGCGAATCTGATGCTTCTTCCCCGTTTCCAAAATGACTTTTACCAGCGCGCGCTTTCCCGCAGATTTAAGAACCTGGTAATGAGAAATCGCTAGCTCTCCTTTTCCCGACACGCGGGTTGCATGCACGGATCCATCGGCCCGCTCCACTAGGCGCGATTCGATTCTGCCGGATCCTTCTTTCGGCACACCGTGAACGACCGCTAAATATCCTCGATGAACCGAATGCTTTAAGAACTGCTGCTTGAGCGAAAGGTAAGCTTGATGATTCTTTGAGAAGACCAGCAACCCAGCCGCATCACGATCGAGCCGATGAATCAGGCCGACCTGCGCGCGAGGATGTTTGGTACGGACGTGCTCACGCACCAGAGCAAGTAGCGTCTGCCGTTTTTCGCGGGCGTTAGTTGCCGTCAGAAGACCCGCGGGCTTGTTGGCAACCAGAACGTCCTCGTCTTCATAAACGATCGACAGAGCGGAGATGTGTTCTCGTGCAGCAGGCTTGATCGAAGGTCGATCATCGGTCGTCAGTTGGTCCGAAACCTCGATCTTCTGATTGGCAGATCTCGCAACGACATCATTGATCCGCACTCGCCCCGCCTGAATCATCCGGCGAAGGGTGGTGCGCTTGGCAGTGGGATACCGCTGGGCGAGGCAATCAAGAAGTGTGCGTGACATCGCCGGTCATCATCACCGACGTGCCTGAAAAATAAAAAGGCCCCGGCTCTCCCACGCAGCGAGCCGAGGCCTTGATATCGAAACCACCAACCTTGCTCGAAGGCACGCCGAGAGTTTGTGCCCGCAAGCGCCGGCTATATGAACTGCCGACTTTCGAAGTATCGAAAGACCGACAGGAATCGGCAATGCCGAGAATCAGAAAATTCGTCGGAAAAATGGCGGAAAATTCTCGAAATTGCGGCGTTTTGCCGCAGGCTGGCCGCATTTTGTGGAACTGGCAAAGATATGACAGTTGTAGAGATAGAGGATTGGAAACCCGTGCGCTTCACAGCAGCGAAACAGGATCCACATCGACGGCAATGCGCTCGGCCCGCGTCAATCCGCCCGGTTGTCGAACATCCTGGAGAATCTTCTGCAGTGCCTGTCCCGATTCACTTGCCAAGACGATTTGATTGCGGAAGTAGCCGGCGATGCGATTGATCGCACACGGCATCGGCCCTTTCATGCTCACGCTGCCGCCCTCCTGGGTTACCGCATCGCTCAGCACCGCGCCCAACTGCTCGGAATATTTGTGCAGCTTCTCCGCGGACTGATCGCGCAGAACGATACGCACCATTCGCGTATACGGTGGCAATCCGACTTCCCGCCGGCTGATCAGCTCATCTCGCGCGAAACCGACATAATCCTGCCGAATCGCGGCCTGGATGGTCGGATCATCGGGCAGGAAAGTCTGAAGCACGACGCGCCCCGGCACATCGCCGCGACCCGCCCGCCCCGCCACCTGCGTAATCAGCTGAAACGTGCGCTCGGCAGCGCGAAAATCGGGAAGTGCCAGGGCCGTGTCTCCACTGATCACGCCCACGAGAGTGACATTGGGATAGTCCAGCCCCTTGGCGATCATCTGCGTGCCGAGCATGACCTGAATTTCGCGGCGGGCGAATCGCTCCAGCGTCGCTTCGTAATCCTTCGAGCTGTGCATCGAGTCGCTATCGACCCGGACGAATTTCAGATCCGGGAATTTCCGCTGAATCTCTTCCTCAACGCGCTGCGTGCCCAGGCCAAATAGGGCCAGCAGCTTTCCGCACTGAGGGCATTTTGAAGGCAGGCTGTTAACCGCCAGGCAGTAATGGCAGTGAAGTTGGCCCGTGTGCAGACCCGCCTGCAGCGTCGCATTATGTGCTTCCGCGGCAGTCGTGCGATGGTAGGTCATTGTGGCATCGCAATACTTGCAGCACACCGGCTCCTGGCAGGAACTGCAATAGACGAAGTTCGAATAGCCGCGCCGATTTAAGAGCAGAATCGCCTGCTGACCAGCATCGATGGTCGTGCGAAGCAGATGCTCGAGCCGTTGCGACAGCAGATGCACGCCTCGACGGAAGCGGTTTTCCTGCTTCATGTCGATGACTTCGACATGAGGCATCTGCAAGCCGCGCACGCGGGCAGGAAGATGAAGGAGCGCTGGCGCCGCTCGGTTGGAGTCGCTCGGTGCCACGATCTTCTGACGCGCTGAAACGCGGTAGTAGGTTTCCAATGAAGGCGTCGCGCTGCCCAGCAGCACCGGCACATTTTCGAGCTGCGCCCGCTTGATCGCCACGTCCCGCCCATGATAGCGCGGTGCCGTGTCCTGCTTGTAGCTGGCTTCGTGTTCCTCATCGACAACGATGATTCCCAGGTCCGGCACCGGCGCGAACACCGCCGAGCGCGCCCCCACCACCACTTCCGCCTGTCCCGATGAAATCTGCTGCCAGTAACGATGCCGATCGGTCGCAGTAAGCCCGCTATGCAGAATGGCGACATGCTTGAACCGAGCGGTGAATCTCCGCACGGTTTGCGGCGTCAACGCAATTTCGGGAACCAGCACAATCGCGCGCTTGCCCGCGGCAACAACCTGCCGAATGCATTGCAAATAAACTTCGGTTTTTCCGCTGCCGGTGACTCCAAGGAGCAGATTGACCGAGAATCCCTCATCGAGCCGCGGCCGAAGCGCGTCGAGAACTTTCTTCTGGTCTTCATTGAGGGCAAGGTCGGTCTCGGCTGCCGCGGAAGGTTGCAGATCGGCAGTAAGTGAAGGCAGATCCACTTCCTGGGAAATATTGATCCAGCCAATTCGAGCGAGTTTGCGAACGGTCGGCGTTTTGACTCCAGCTTCGCCCGCCAATCGAACCAGCTCGATCTTTGCATCCGGCTCCAGTTGCAGTAATCGAGCGAGAATCGCCCGACGTTTTGGAGCGCGCGTTTTCTCAAGAATCGCCTGCGCGTCGGCTCGCGGAATCGCCAGACGAACCTGGTTCGTATAGCCCATGCCTATGCGCTTTCGCACGGCCGACGGAAGGATCGTCTCCAGCACGCTGCCCAGCGGTGTCACGTAATAGCGCCCCATCCAGCGCGCCAAATCCATCAGTGCTGGCGGGATCAGCGCTCGCTCATCATCGATGCCCAGCAGGCGTTTTATTTTTGGATAAGTTGTATGAGGTTGGATGTCGGTGACGTAACCAAATGCCGCGCGATTGTTCTTTCCAAGCGGTACGCGCACGCGCTGGCCGATTTTAATTTGTTTGATTAATGCGGGCGGCACCGCGTAATCCAGGGTCCGGTCGATGCTCTGCTCCATTGCCACGGCAGCAAATGGACCCTCGTGAACGAGAGCCGGGCTCTTCGACGACGCTTCGACCGATTCAAACAGCGCAAGGCCTTTCACAACTCACTCCCTCACTCGGCGGCGCAGTGGCGGAAACGTAAACCTTCTGCTACGTTGCTCCGCACGAGAGCCGCACGATATGGATACTGTATAGCGGCAGCGATGGTTAGGCAATAGTTAGGTTGAGATAGAAAGAGAAATTGCGGCATCCTGCCGCTGAGCGAACGCCATGGCCGATGAGTCTTCAGCACCCCATTCTGATCCCGATCTGGATGCGTCGATTTTTGAGCCACGAAAGCTGACGCAGCTTCTGGTGCTGATTGCAGTGGGAATCGCCTGCTTTCTGTTTTGGCTAGTCGGGCGCTGGCTGCGGATTCCATTTGAGCCGCGTTTCCAACCGAGCCTCATCCAATCACCAAACGGCCCGATTGCGTTCATTGCCGAGATTGTTTTGATTGCCGTTTGCTGGGTGATCGGCGACTGGATTGCAGGCGGGCGCTGGCGGCCCGCGGGGCTTTTTGCCGCCACCGTCGGACTGTCGGTCTGGTCCATCCGCGGCGGAACGATGCAGTATCTTCTGTTCCACGCGCAGAACGTGAGCGTCGGCCGCGGCGTTTTTCCACGTCTTCTCGCAGAGCTCATCGTGCTGTTTGTGCCCATCGTCGCGATATGGAATTGGCTATTTGTCCGCTCGGTCCCGCGACAAAAACCGGTTGACAAAAAACCTGATGCTGAAAGTGAAGCCAGCCGATCAACCGCAACGGCCATCGTCGCGCAGATTGGCGTCACCGTCCTTCTGCTCTACATCCTCCTGGTTGAAACGCCCGCCAAGAAACAGGTGCTGGTCGGCATGTTCATCGCGTGCCTGGCCGGCACGGCTGTCGCGCAATCCTTCTTCGCCAATTCGCGATCGTGGCGCTGGTATTGGATTGGTCCGCTCATCGCAGGCGCCGCGGCTTACATTGTCGCCGCGTTCATTCCCGACGGGATTCAAAACGGCCATCTGGCCGGCGGACTCGCGGCCCCCCCGCGGGCCGTTCCACTCCACTACGCCAGGTTCGGCTGTGGCCGCGCCCTGCTCGGGGATCGC
>JACZCU010014229.1_pt1 | contig 22119 bp, 15 predicted proteins | sample 8641851 | NCBI WGS metagenome assembly JACZCU01 (sample SAMN15324605, study PRJNA640507) | soil metagenome | isolation source: monocropping sugarcane control | place: China: Luxin town, Laibin City, Guangxi Province | collected 2019-07-25 | depth 10cm m | reverse complement strand
GAAGCATCGACAACCGGCGGGCTAAGAGCCCGCCGCTCCACACTACGCGATCGGCTGGCGTTGATCCATTCGCGGCAGAATGCGCGGGCCGCCGCCGAGGAGCACTTCGATGTCGTGTGGGCGAACGGGATAACTGAAGTAATAGCCCTGCACTTCGCGGCATCCCGCTTCGAGTAAGAAATCGAGCTGGTCGCGACGCTCGACGCCTTCGGCGACGACGCGCAGACCCAATCCGTTTGCGAGTTGCACGACGGAGCTCACGATCGCCGCGTCTTCGAATTTGTCCGGCAGATCGGCGACGAAGCTGCGATCGATCTTCAGCGCGTCGATCGGAAAGCGCTTGAGATACGCGAGCGACGAATGCCCGGTGCCGAAGTCGTCGATCGCGATGGCAACACCGAGCTTGCGCAGTTGCGTGAGCGTCGACATCGTGAGCTCGACATCTTCCATCGCCACGGTCTCGGTGATCTCGAGCTCCAACGCCTCAGGGCGCAGCTCTGCTTGCGCGAGTGCGTCCTGCACGGCAGCGAGCAGCAAGGGATCGCGGAACTGGCGCGCGGAGATGTTGACCGCGACGCGAAAGTGCGGATGACCGATGTCCTGGAATCGCTTCGCTTCGCGGCAAGCGACGCGCAGGACCCACTCGCCGATCGGCAGAATCAATCCACGCTCTTCCGCGACGCGAATGAAACTCTCCGGCAGGATCATGCCGCGCTGCGGATGTTTCCAGCGCAGCAGCGCCTCCATGCCCACGACCTGCATCGACTCCGTTTCGATCTGCGGCTGATACAGCAGCTCGAACTCGCCCGCTTCGAGCGCGTGATGCAATCCGTTCTCGACGGCCATGCGCTCGTGCGTCGAGAGACTCAGCTCGCGCGTCGACATCTGATACGTGTTGCGTCCTTCGGACTTCGCGCGATACATCGCGGTGTCGGCGTTCTTGAGCAGCGTCTCCGCATCTTCGCCATCATCGGGAAACGTGGTGATGCCGATCGACGTCGTCACGTAGAGACGATGTCCGTTGACGTCGATCGGCTCGGCGAGCGTGCGCAAAACTTTCTCCGCAACGAGCGCCGCATCTTCGCGACGCGTGATCTCCTGCAGCACGATCGTGAATTCATCGCCGCCGACGCGCGCAACGGTATCGCCTTCGCGAAGTGCATCCTTCAGTCGCTTCGCAACGACGCGCAGCAAAGCATCGCCGACCGAATGCCCGAGGGAATCGTTGACGATCTTGAAATGATCGAGATCGAGGAACAGCACCGCGACGAGCGTCTGCCGTCGTTGCGCGAGTGCGACCGCGAGCGAGAGATGCTCGTGGAACAGACGCCGATTCGCGAGACCGGTGAGCGCGTCGTGATACGCCTGATACTCGATTTGCTGCTCGACGCGTTTGCGCTCCGTGATGTCGCGAACGAGTGCGACGACGCCGATGATGTTGTCGTCGGCATCGCGATACGGCCGGTACACCGACGACACCCAGCCCTGCTTCTCCGTCTGCGGGATGAAGTAATGCAGATCGGGAGACGACACGGTCTCACCGCGCAACGCGCGATGGAGCATTTCGTCGACGCCCTGCTCGACGAGGTGCGGGAACGCTTCCGCGGCGAGGCGGCCGAGAACTTCGCGCTCGGTCACGCCGGTGAGCTCCTCCATGTAGCGATTCCAGAGCACGTACCGCAGTTCGCGGTCGTACACGATGATGCCTTCGCCCGCGTTGTCGATGATGTCCGACGCGAAGCGATTCGCCTCGCTGCGCTTGTGCGCCGCGCGAATCACGATGATCTGCCGCGCGACAAAGGCAATGGCAATCACAATCGCCGCGGTGGCGATGATGAACAGGACCGGCTCCATGGTGCTGCGCGCAGTCTCGTCAACGCCGCGAGTCCGCGCAAGCAAAAGTTTGTGGCAGGATGCAATTGTGGGAAATACGTACTGCGATGTTGCGCCCGGCCATCCGTTTCATGGCCCGTATCACGATTCCGAATACGGGTTTCCGATTCGCGACGATGACCGTCTCTTCGAGCGCCTGGTTCTGGAAATCAATCAGGCCGGCTTGTCGTGGCTGACGATTCTCAAGAAGCGCGAGTCCTTCGTCGAAGCATTCGACAACTTCTCACTCGAGCGTGTGTCGCGTTACGACGCGCGCAAACGCGCGAAGCTGCTGGAGAACGAAGGCATCATTCGCAATCGATTGAAAGTCGATGCAGCGATCGAGAACGCGAAGCGCATTCTCGCGATTCGTAAAGAGCACGGTTCGTTCGCGCAGTGGCTCGATGAACATCATCCGCGCGAGAAAGCGGATTGGGTGAAGTTGTTCAAGAAGACGTTCGTCTTCACCGGTGGCGAGATCACGGGCGAGTTTCTTTTGTCGACGGGCTATCTCCCGGGCGCGCACTCGGAAGACTGTCCGGTGTACAAGAAGGTGATCAAAGCCCGCGCACCGTGGACCCGCTAAAACGTGGAGCGGCGGGCTCTCAGCCCGCCGGAAATCTGCTCCATCTCCGTCATCAATCAGCGGGCTGAGAGCCCACCGCTCCACTTAAAGCCGCATCATCTCCGCGTACAACGAATGAAAGTGATGCACGCCGTTCTCGCGCTTCGGTGAGAAGCGTCCGGCGTCGTATGTCGACGAGCGCAATCCTCGCTGCACCGCTTCGCAGATATCGATGTCTTCGATCTGAATCTCGTCGCTGAACTGCACGGTCTCGTCGATCTGCTGCTTCACCGAGTCTGGATCCTTGAAGTACCAGTCGAACAAGGTCGCGGTACGGCCGTGTCCGAGGGGCAGGATGAGATTCGTCGAGTAGTTGTCGGGATACACGTTGAGCATGAGATTCGGAAAGATCCAGAAGTAGCGAACCTCATCCTCGCCACCCGCGGTGCGAATGCGCTCGGGGCGTTTCGTCGGCGCGAATTGAATCGAGTACGCGCGCTTCGTCTCGGTGCGGTAGTTCGGGTAATCGAGCTCGCGAAAGAGACCGGGATGCACGATCGGGATGTGGTAGCCCTCGAGATAGTTGTCGACGTAAACCTTCCAGTTGCACTCGAGCTCCCACACTTTGCGATGCGCGAGACGGAAGCCGCTGTAGTCGTGCTTCGGCATGTCGGCGAGCAGTTCGCCGAGAAACTCGACGAGCGATTCGGCATTGGGATCGAGATTCACGAACAGCAGGTCGTTCCATGTCTCGATGCGGAACTGCGGCAAACGGCATGACGCTTTGTCGAAGTTCTGCACACCGTCGAATTCCGGCGTCGTCGCGAGTTTGCCGTCGAGCGAATACGTCCACCCGTGATAGCCGCATTGCAACACGGGACGTTTGCCCTCGCCTTTCGCGATCGGGCCGGCGCGATGACGGCACACATTCGACATCGCGCGTACTTCATCATCGTTGCCGCGCACGACGAGAATCGGTTCGTTCGCGACGATGGTCGTGAAAAACTGTCCCGGCTCGCGCACCTGCGACAGGTGTCCGACGAGTTGCCACGTGCGCGCGAAGATGTTGCGCTGCTCGTCATCGAGAATTTGCGCATCGAAATAGAAGCGCGACGGAAGAGTCGAAGCGTGTTCGAGGCGAGGATCGATCATGTGGTCTTGCGATTGCGTTTGAAGATGAAGAACACCGGCGCGCTCAGCACGAGCAGGCCGGCGGAGAACAGACTATTGCGCGTGTCGCTGGCGACCGCGCCGATGAGAAACGCGATCGACGCGACGATCGCGAGGATGGTCGTGAACGGATGTCCCCACGCGCGATACGGGCGCGGCGCATCGGGCTCGCGACGGCGCAACACCAGCAGTGTGATGAACGAGAGCGTGTAGTTCGCGACGAAGAAGAATGCGAGCTTCGCGATCACTTCTTCGAATGTGCCGGTGACGATGAATCCGGCCGCGAGGAGACTGCTGATGAGCAGCGCGACGTCGGGCGTGCCGCCGCGATTCACATCGCCGGCCGCGCGCCAGAACAAACGATCCTTCGCCATCGCGTAGAGCACGCGCGGCGCCATCAACACGTTCGAGCTGACCGCGCTGAGCAGAATCAGCACGCCGAAGCCGCGCAGGACGTTCGCGCCGCGCATGCCGAAGAGTCGCTCGACGACGACGCCCGCGGCGAGATCGCTGCCCGCGATCGTCGGCAGCGAAACGACTCGCAGGAACGCGACGTTGATGAGGATGTAGATGATCGCGATCGTCGCCACGCCGCTGAGCATCGCTCGCGGAATCGCTTTGCCGTGATCTTTCACTTCCTCCGAAAAGTAGATGACCGCGGACCAGCCGTCGTACGTGTAGATGACCGACTGCAGCGCGAGGATGAATGCGAAGAGCAGTGACGCCTCGCGATCGAGCGTGAGTGCGGTGGGATCGGATGGCGAGCGCGTGCCGAGCCAGAAGCACGCGGCGATGAAGAAGAGCAACGCGAGCGCTTTGATGACGCTGGTGACGTTCTGCACCGCGCCGCCCGCGCGCACGCCGAGCCATTGAATGATCGTGAAGACGGCGACGACCGCGAGTGCGACGACCTGGCCGGTGCGGAACTCGGGGAAGAGTCCGACGGTGTATCCGCCGAGTGCGATGGCCACGGCGGCGGTGGTGCCGCAGGTGGAGATCCAGTCGCTCCAGCCGACCACGAAGCCGGCGTAATCGCCGAGTCCGCGTCGCACGAAAACGTATTGCCCGCCGGATCGTGGAACGAGCGTGCCGAGCTCCGCGAGCGCGTTGGCGCCGAGGAACGCGTAGAACGCGCCGACGACCCAGACGAGCACGAAGGGTCCGATGGTCTGGAGGTGCTCGGCGACGACGCCGGGAGTGCGGAGAATGCCGGCGCCCACGGCGTTGCCGATGGTGACGGCGAGGCCGAAGCCAACGCCGAGGACGGCGAGGAGGTTGCCGCGGGCCGGTACGCGCTCGGACATGAAGTGCGCGCAGTCTAGCAGGCGCGTGTGGAGTGCGGCAGCGCGAGCTGCCGCTTTCGAAAAAGCGGTGGCTTGCGCCACCGCACTCCGAAGCTACTCCGCGTCTTTGATGGTTACGGGGCCGTTCGTCGTCGACAGGCGCACGTTCGCGGGGCCGCGGCCGAACTCCATCTTTCGCGGCGCGTTCCATGGGGATTCATCGTCGATGCGCGGGCAATCGTCCGCTCTGCACGCGACCGGGCCACGGCCGTTCGTCTCGACCGACACGAGCGAGCCGTAGTTGCGCGGGATCTTCACCGTCAGCGGACCGTTCTTCGTCGACGCATCGAGATCGCCGCTCCAGCCGTTGCCGTCGAGACTCACGGAAAGCGGACCGTTGTTCGCGCGCACTTTCAACGTGCCGCTGCTGCCGCTCACGCTGATCGGACCGTTGTGCGTTTCGGCGTTCACGTTGCCGCTCACGTTCTTCAGCGACAGCGGACCATTCTGCGCGTGCGCTTCGATCGTGCCGTCGACGTCGCGCACGGCAATCGGTCCGTTCGTGGTCTCGACATCGACCGAGCCGCCGCGCGGCATCGTGATCTTGTAGGTGACGGTCCACTTCGACGTCGTCGATGGTCCGTACGATTTCACTTCGCCGTTCTCGACCGCGACACGAATCTGCGCGAGATCCGACTGATTCGCCGCGGCTTTGCAAACGCGAACCGTGTAGCTCGATCCGCTGCCGCCTTCGACGCTGATCGGCGCGTTGCGCGCGGCGGCTTTGAGTGAGCGCAGCGCGCCCGCGTCGATGGTTTGCTCTTCGATGTACGCGTCGTGATCATCGAAGCGGAAGTTGTGTGCGTTGCAGCGATCTCCATCCCATCCGTGCGCGAATGCAGTGGTCGCAGTCGCAAGAGCCAGTGCCAGCGTCAGGCATCGCATCATGAGAATCCCCTTTCGTTCGTCGGGATAGACGCCGCGCCACGCGCGCGGTTAGGACGGTAGGATGTACGGCACCAATCGTTCACAGGAGAACCTGCATGCGAGCCACTGCTGCTTTGCTGCTGTTGATCGCGACTCCGGCGTTCGCCGCGAACTGGTACGACGCGTATCAGAATGGCGTGCGTCTCATCGGCGAAGGTCAGGCGGAGGCGGCGAAGACGTCGCTCGAGGAAGCGCTTGCCCTGCGCGACGAGGAAGGTCTGCAGATTCCGGCGCGTCCGCAGCAGTATCTCGATTACCTGCCGCATCTCTATCTCGCGATCGCGAATCAGATGAGCGGCGACATGGAGCGCGCACGCAAAGAGCTCGCGCTCGCGGAAACGTCAGGCATGGCCGCGAAGAGTGAAGTCGGGCATCCGCTGCTCGTCGCGTATCAATTGCTGTTGCGCGGCAACACGCCGGGCTACACGAACTACGAACGCAGAAAGCCGGTGCTCAGCGATGCGGAGTTTCGGACGCTGCGCAACGACGTGCTCGCGAAGTGCGAGCTGCCGGCAGACACGCCGCTGAAGAAGGCGCCGTGGTATGCGAACTACGAGCTCGGTCTGGAGTTGGAGCGTAAAGGCGATTACCCGCGCGCACTGACGCACCTGATCGACGCGGTGGCCGCGCGTCCGAATCCGCAGAAGCAGGCGCGCATGTACGGAATGTGGCTCATCGACTACTACCCGTACTTTCACATCGCGCGCTCACACGTGCGTCTGCAGAACTGGGAGTGTGCGAAGAACGCGCTCGACATCTCGCAGAGGCTCGGCGAGGTGCCGAATGGCTCGGCGGAGATGAACGAGCTGTTGTCGTTGCAGCGCGAAACCGAGCAGAAACTCGCGAAGTGACAGGGGCCCTCGACTTCGCGGCGCTCCGCTCGCGATGACAGGGGTTATCCGCCGAGGTATGCCTTCTTGATGCGATCGCTCGCCAGCAGCGCCTTCGTCGAATCGGTCGCGGTGATGCGGCCCGTTTCCATGACGTAGCCGCGATGCGCGGTCACGAGCGCCATGTGCGCGTTCTGTTCGACGAGGAGGATGGTCGTGCCTTCCGCGTTGATCTCGCGGATGACGCGGAAGATCGTCTGCACCATCTGCGGCGCGAGTCCGAGCGACGGCTCGTCGAGCAGCAACACGGTCGGCTTCGACATCAGCGCGCGCGAGATCGCGAGCATCTGCTGTTCGCCGCCGCTGAGCGTTCCGGCGTTCTGCTTGATGCGCTCTTTCAGCACGGGAAAGAGCGAGAAGATGCGGTCGTACTCCGCTTTCGCGATCTTGTCTTTGCGCAGATACGCGCCGAGCTCCAGGTTGTCCTGCACCGTGAGATTCGAAAAGATCCCGCGGCCTTCCGGCACGTGCGAGATGCCGCGCGCGGTGATGATGTGCGGTTTGACGCCGGTGATCTCCGCGCCGTTGAAGTGCACGTGGCCCTTCTTCGGCTTGAGCAGACCGGAGATCGTGCGCAGCGTGGTCGTCTTGCCCGCGCCGTTGGCGCCGATGAGCGTGACGATCTCGCCTTTTTGCACTTCGAGATCGATTCCGTGCAGCGCCGGGATCGTGCCGTAGCCGACTTCGACGCCCTGAATGGAAAGCAGCGAGGTCATAGTTCTGCGTGCTCCGCCGGCTCGCCGAGGTAGGCCTCGATGACCGCGTCGTTGGAGCGGATCTCGTCGGGATTGCCCATGGCGATCGTCTTGCCGAAATTCAGCACGACGATGCGCTCGCAGATGCCCATGACGAGCTCCATGTTGTGCTCGATGAGAAGAATCGCGACGCCGAACGTGTCGCGAATGTTGTGAATCGTCTCCATCAGCGCGAGCGTCTCGGAATCGTTGAGACCCGCGGCCGGCTCGTCGAGCAGCAGGAGCTTGGGACGCGCCGCCAGTGCGCGCGCGATCTCGAGTCGTCGCTGATCGCCGTACGGAAGGTTCTTCGCGTAGTCGTTCATGCGGCGCTTGAGGCCGAAGATGTCGAGCAGCTTTTCGGCTTCGACTTCCGCCCGATCTTCCGCATCACGAAAGCGATTCGTGTGCAGCACCGCCGAGGTGCCGGAATACTTGTAGTGGATGTGGCCACCGATCTTGACGTTATCGAGAACGGTGAGGTCTTTGAACAGACGAATGTTCTGGAACGTGCGCGCGACGCCGAGTCCCGTAATGTGGAACGGCTTGAGATCGCGCGTCGAAACGCCGCCGATGCGAATCTCGCCGTCGGTCGGTTTGTACACGCCCGTGAGCATGTTGAAGATCGTCGTCTTCCCGGCGCCGTTCGGACCGATAAGGCCGAGCAGTTCATGCGGACGCACGCTGAGATTGAAATTCGAGACGGCCGTGAGTCCGCCGAATCGAATCGTGACGGCTTTCGCCTCGAGGAGAATGTCGTCGTTGGCCATCATCTATCTCACGGGAGGCGCGGCATCGCGATCGAGCTTGTTCTGGTTGTCGTCGCGCGTTTCCGTCGGAATGCGATCCTTGCGGCCCGGGAAGAACTCCCAGATCTCGCGACGGCCGAAGAGGCCCTGCGGACGCGTGCGCATCAGCACGATGAGCATGATCGAGTAGATAACCATGCGCGGATCGCGCTTGAGAATCTCGGGGGCCGTTGCCGGCACGAGCTCTTTCACGTAGCGCAGACCTTCGGGAAGGATCGTGAGCACGACGGCGGCGATGACCGAGCCGGTGATCGATCCGAGTCCGCCGAGAACCACCATCGCCACGACGTCGAAGGACTTCACGAACGTGAACATCCCGGGGTTGAGGTACATCATGAAGTGGCCGAAGAGCGCGCCCGCGACACCCGCGAGCGACGAGCCGATCACGAACGCCTTCACCTTGTAGCGCGTCGTGTTCACGCCCATCGCCTCGGCCGCGATCTCGTCTTCGCGCACCGCGAGGAACGCGCGACCGACGCTCGACATCACCAAACGATGCGAGATCAAGATCGTGAGTCCGGCGAAGAAATACACCCAGAAGAAATTGCTCCAGCCCGCGATGCCGGTGAGGCCGCGCGCGGCGCCGATCTCTTCGATGTTGAGAATGAGCACGCGAATGATCTCGCCGAATCCGAGCGTGACGATCGCGAGGTAATCACCGCGCAGTCGCAACGACGGCAAGCCGACGATGTAGCCGCAGATCGCGGCCGCGAGTGCGCCGGCGAGCACGGCGATGATCAGGAAGATGCTCTGCCAGAAGATTGCCTGCGCGCTGCCGTCCGGGAACTTCGCGACGTACGGCATGAAGTAGCGCGTCGAGAGAAACGCGGCGCTGTACGAGCCGACGGCCATGAAGCCCGCGTGACCGAGAGAGAACTGGCCCGCGTGACCATTGATGATGTTGAGCGACACCGCGAGCGCGATGTTGATGCCCATCAGAATGATGATGCGGCTCGGATAGCGCGTCCACGGCAGATACGCGCCCGCGTATTCGAGCGCGACCCACAGGCCGTACAGCACGGCCACGTAGAGAATGAACAGCACGAGATCCCGAAGCCACCAGGTCCGTGGCAGCATCAGACTTTCTCCGGCGTGTACTTCCCGAACAGACCACTCGGGCGGAACAGAAGCATGACGACGAGGATCACGAACGCGATCGCCTCACGGTAGCTCGAGAACTGCGAGCCGCCGACGAACGCTTCGAGGATGCCGATGATCAATCCGCCGATCACGGCGCCCGGCACATTGCCGATGCCGCCGAGCACCGCGGCGACGAACGCCTTAAGACCCGGCATTATGCCCATGAGCGGCTCGATCTTCGGATACGAGAGTCCGTAGAGAATGCCGGCCACCGCGGCGAGCACGGAGCCGAGCACGAACGTCATCGAGATCACGCGATCGGTCGGAATGCCCATGAGCGATGCGGTCTCGAAGTTGAACGACACGGCGCGCATCGCGCGACCGTACTTCGTGCCGTAGACGATGTACTGAAGCAGCGCCATGAACACGAGCGCCACGCCGAGCACGATGAGCTGATAATTCGTGACCACCACGCCGCCCCACACGAAGACTTTCTTCTCGATCAGCGTCGGGAAGAATTTCGGATCGGGACCGAAGACGAGCTGGCCGCCGTACTCGAGAAAGAACGAGACGCCGATCGCGGTGATCAGCGAGGCGATACGCGGTGCGTTCCGCAGAGGGCGATACGCGATGCGCTCGTTGAGGAATCCGAGGACGCCGCACGCGAGCATCGCCAGCAGCATCGCCAGACCGGCGTTCACGACCGGCATGTCCGGATTGTTCTTCGCGAGATAGTTGCCGCTGTAGTAGCCGACGAACGAGCCGATCATGACGACGTCGCCGTGCGCGAAGTTGATGAGTTTCAGGATGCCGTACACCATGGTGTACCCGAGCGCGATCAAGGCGTAGATCGAGCCGGAGGCAACCCCGTTCAACAGGTTCTGAAGAAGAGTCTGCATGCAGGCGAAAAAAAGGTCCGGCGAAAACTACTCGCCGGACCGTGATTTGTAAAGGCGAAATGCTCGAAACGGCGTGTCGTTATTGAGACGACGTCGCGCTCTGCGAAGCGGTGGTGTCGGTGGAGGTCGCGGCTGCGCCGCCAGCGGGTGCGGACGGATCGACAGCGGCTTTCAGCACGGTCTGACCGTTCTTGATCTCGAGCACGACGAGCTTCTTGCCGATCGGGTTGCGATCCGGACCGAGCGTGATGTTGCCGGTCACGCCGGCGAAGTCTTTCGTCGCGGCGATCGCATCGCGCAGCTTCGCGCCATCGGTCGTGCCGGCGCGCTTGATGGCGTCGGCGAGCACGCGCGCGGAGTCATACGCGAGCGCGGCCAGCGAGTCCGGCTTCGCGCCGTACTTTTCCTGATACTTCTGCACGAACTGCTGCACGGCCGGAGCCGGATCGTCGACGTGGTAGTGATTCGAGTAGAAGCAGCCTTCGAGTGCCTTGCCGCCGATCTCGATGAGCTTCGGCGATTCCCAGCCGTCGCCGCCGGCGAGCGGCTGCTTCATGCCGAGGTCGCGCGCCTGGATGGCGATCTGACCGATGTCGTTGTAGTAACCCGGAACGAAGATCACCTGCGGGTTCGCCGCTTTGATCGCGGTGAGCTGCGCGCGGAAATCGCTGTCGCCCTGCGCGTAACTCTGCTCGACCACGATCTTGCCGCCGTTCGCGAGGAACGTCTTCTTGAAGTTCGCGGCGAGACCGGTGGAGTAATCGCTCTTCACGTCGACGAGGATTGCGGCGCTCTTCATGCCGCCCTGCTTCGACAGGTAATTCGCCATCGCTTCGCCCTGATACGGGTCGATGAAGCACATGCGGAAGATGTAGTCGCCGATCGCGGTGACGCGCTCGTTGGTCGACGACGGCGTGATCATCGGAACTTTGTTCGACTGGCAGATCGGCGCCGCCGCGAGCGATGCCGACGATGCGACTTCGCCGAGAACCGCGATGACGTTGTTCTGCGAGATCAGCTTCGTGACGGCCGTTGCCGCTTCTTCGGACTTCGACTGATCGTCTTCCGTCTTCACGGCGATCTTGCGGTTGTTCACGCCGCCCGCGGCATTGATCTCTTCGACCGCGAGCATGATGCCGTTGTGCGTCGACTGGCCGAACGTGGCCTGGCCGCCGGTGAGCGAACCGTATTCGCCGACGAGAATCTCGCCGGTCTCACCAGCGCTCGAGCTCGTGGCAGAGGGCTCGGTCTTCGGCGGGCAACCGATGAGCGCGAGGGAAAGAAGGGCCGTGCCCAGGGCAATCCATGTTTTTTTCATGGGACTCCATCCATTTCTTGGTTTGCTTGCAGGTCTGAGTCGCGGATTCTACCGTCAGGCCATGGGCATACGCGAGGGTGATGCGCGACCGCCGCGCCGGTCACGCGGAATGTCACGAGCGGCGCATGGCCAAACAATGAGCGGCGTGCATGCAGCTCAGAGATTCACCCACACCGATTTCGTCTGCGTGTATTTCTCGAGCGCGTCGCGTCCCTGATCGCGGCCGAAGCCCGATTCCTTGAAGCCGCCGAACGGCAGCGCGGGATCGTAGAGGTTGTACGTGTTCACCCAGACCGTGCCGGCTTTCAGCGCGCGCGCAATGCGATGCGCTTTCGACACGTCTTTCGTCCACACCGCGGCCGCGAGTCCGTACACCGTGCTGTTGCCTTTCGCGATCGCGTCTTCCGCATCCTTGAATTTGATCGTCGCCAGCACCGGTCCGAAGATCTCTTCGCGCGCGATGCGATGTTCCGTCGTGACGTCATCGAAGATCGTCGGCTTGAGGAAGTAGCCTTTGCCCGTGCCGATGTCGGCGCGCTCGCCGCCGGCGATGAGCTTCGCGCCTTCGCTCTTACCCGCGTCGATGTACGAGAGCACCGTCTCCATCTGTTCTTTCGAGACGATCGCGCCGAGTCGCGTCTTCGGATGCAGCGGATCTCCGGCGACCATCTTGTTCGCGCGCTCGACGACTTTCGCCATCAACTCTTCATGCGCCGATTCCTCGACGAGCAATCGCGAGCCTGCCGCGCACACTTCGCCTTTGCCGTAGAAGATCGCGTTGAGCGCACCGCGTGCGGCGGCATCGAGATCGGAGTCCGCGAAGACGATGTTCGGCGATTTGCCGCCCAGCTCCAGCGCGACTTTCTTCAGAGTCTTCGCCGCGCGCGCCATCAAGCCCTTGCCGACTTCGGTCGAGCCGGTGAATGCGATCGCGTCGACACCGGGATGATCGACCATCGCATTGCCGACGACGCTCCCGCGTCCCGGAATGACGTTGAGCACACCCGCGGGAAGACCACACTCTTTCGCGTATTCGGCGAACTTCAGCAACGACAGAGATGTGTTCGACGCGGGCTTGATCACCACCGTGTTGCCGCATGCGAGCGCGGGCGCGATCTTCCACACCGCGAGCATCAGCGGAAAGTTCCACGGCGTGATCGCGCCGACGACGCCGACCGGCTCGCGCAGCGTGTACGTGAACGCGTTGTCCGCGACCGGAATCGTTTCGCCTGTGACTTTGCCGGACCATCCGGCGAAGTAGTAGAGGCATTCGGCGGCAGCGGGCGTATCGACGAACTGCGATTCGAAAATCGGCTTGCCGTTGTCGAGCGTCTCGATGCGGCCGATCTCATCGGCGCGCGCCATGAGCATGTCGGCGATGCGCCACAGAATCTTCGCGCGGTCGCGCGGCTTCATCTTCTGCCACTCGGAACCCGGCTCCATCTGCGCGCGTGCGGCGTGCACGGCGGCATCGACGTCTTCGACACTCGCGGAGGCGACGTCGGTGATCTTCTCTTCGGTCGCGGGATTGATCGTTGCGAACGTCTCGCCGGAGCGCGCGTCGACGAACTCACCGTTGATGAAAAGCTTGTTCTGAATCGTGGAGTCGGTGGCGATGGCAGTCATGGGTGCGGATGCTACTCCACACGATAGACGTCAATCGAGCCGCCGATCGTCGTCACGTACTTCGCGTGCGAGCGATCGAAATAGTGGTCGTACGTTTCGCGCGTCCCGGGGCTGAAGCTGATGCGGTAAATCTGTTTGCTCACCGCAAACAAGCCTTTCGGCAACGGCTCCGGCCGCGGCGCTTTGTAGATCTCGCCGCGCGCGCCGAACTCGTACGGAATGTTGCCGCCGCCGAAGTAGTGCACGCGTATGTGCTCGTTGCCGCTCCACACCGCGAGGCGATGGAGGTCCTGGCCCCAGTCCACATTCGAATCGAGAAGAAACGCGTCGGCATTGCGCGAGTTGCCGATCAGCAGATTGAAGTAGCTGATGTACGACGGATACGCGAGGAGCGCCGCGAATACGTGACAGCCGACGAGCACCGCGGGCGCGATCATCTCGCGCCTGGTGCCTGCGAATGTGATCGCGATCCCAGCGTAGAGAAATGGATAGATGGGGAGAACGTGGCGCAGGCCGATGTTCATCGTGGACGTCGACGCGACCGCGACGAACAACACAGCGAAGCCGAACATCGCGAGGCTTTCGAATCGCGGTCGCTTCACCGCAGCCACGATCGCCGCGATCAACAGCAGCAGCGCGGCGAGCGTCGTCTTGAGCAAAATCGCGACGAGGTAGTAATGACGCCAGCCCCACGGCGAAAACTCGCCGAGGAGAAATTGCGGGATGGCGAGCGGACTCGTGACGTAGCGGCGCACGAGATTCACAGCGTTCATGTACTCCTCGAATCCGATGCGCGGATCGAAGGAGCGCAGCAGGATCATGTAGAAGAGCGTGAATGTCGCGATCGCGACGATGCCTGCGACGACTAACTCGCGGCGCGCGCGCAATGCGTCGCGATAGCGAATCAGCACGAGTGCGGCGAAGAAGAAAACCAGCAGCGATCCCGACGTTTTTGAAAGAAGTGCGGCAGCAGTGGCGAGTCCGCATGCGATCGCGATGCGCATGGTCGGTTCGCGCAACAGTCGTAGAAAACTCACGGCCGCGAGGAAGAGAAACAGCGTGACGCCGACGTCGACGGTGGCAAGTCGTCCGTGTCCGAGCAGGTTCGGACAGAATGCGGTGAGCGCGAATGCGAGCATCGCCGCGCCGCGATTGCCGGTCACGCGCAACACGAACGCGGAGACCGCGAACGCGAGTGCGATCAGCATCGCGATGACGGGCAATCGCGCGATCAGCAGAATGCGACGCGCGTCATAGCCCGAGGCGTAGAGCAGTTGATTGCCGGCGCGCCATTGGCGAGACGTGACGTCCGCGGGAATGCGATAGCCGGCGATGGCCAGCGGCGCCGCGCAGATGACGTTCATCAGCGGCGCCTGTTCGACGAAGTAGTGGCGGCGTCCGTGCTCGATCTTGACCAGGCCGCTGGCGATGTGCGCCATTTCATCGGCGGTCGAGCTGTCCCACCACGCGCCGATGACCGAGAGCGTGGCGACGAGCAGTGCCGTCGCCACGCGCACGAGGTCGTACTGCCGTTTCGTCAAACGACGGCCGGCTCCTGATACGGCGTGATCTCGAAGTTCTTTTCGTACAGCTCGTGAATGCGCTCCATCTCGGAGTCATTCAGCGGCGCGTGTTCCGACGCGGCCGCGAATTCATCGAGCTGCGATTCGTCGTAGATGTTCGGCAGCGCGGAGACGATCGACGGATGCGCGTAGAGCCAGAGCATCGCGAGTTGTCCCATGGTCACGCCGCGCTCTTCGCAGAATGGCGTGAGCCGCTCGACTTTCTGGATGCCTTCGACGAGCCACGCGCGCGGACGATGGGAGCGGTGATCGGTCTCGTCGAATTTCGTGTCGATGGTGTACTTGCCTTCGAGCATGCCCGAGGAGTGCGTGACGCGCACGAGGAACTGCGGACCGGGATCGACTTTCCACGCGCGGAAGGAGTTGTCGTACGCGCTGCTGCGCTCGCACACGCGCTTGTTCGTTTCACCGCGCATGGCTTCGGCGACGCCGGCGTACGAAGCGCCTGTCGTCGCCGCGAGCAGGAACTCGCTTCCCGGATCCTGCTCGAGGATGTTGTAGATCATCTGCGTGACCGGCGCTTTGCGCACAGCGGCCGCGTAGATTCCTTCGTCGCGCCAGCCGATCGCGGGTCCGAGGGACGGGCCGTACGTGGAGATTTTTCCTTCGTCGCGCAAACGCTCGAGCGTTTCCCAATGCTCGTCCTGCATGAGCGTGACGACGCGCGGGTTGTGCGGCTGGTAGATCGCGATGTGATCGACGCCGAGGCGCTTGAGCGATTGCTCGCAGGCAAAGCGGATGAACTCCGGCGACATGTCCTGCGGAAGCTCGCGCTGGCCGCGAGGACGCACGGGGTTGTTGTAGAAGTCGTAGCCGAACTTGGTGCCGACGACGAGATTGCGATGTTCCTTCAGCAGCGGTGCGAGGATCGTTTCGCCGCGGCCGTTGCCGTAGGCATCCGCGGTGTCGAGGTAGTTGATGCCTTTGTCGATCGCGGCGCGCACGAGGCGCTGTCCGTCCTCATCGGTGTAGTTCCCCCACCAGCCGGTGGTAAAGGTCCAGGTGCCGAGTCCGAGCTCGGAGATTTCGAGATCTGTGTTGTGGAGTTTGCGATAGCGCATGGTGGTCATCGTCCCGTGAAGTTCGGTTTACGTTTCTCGTTATACGCGTCGAGGCCTTCGCGCGCATCTTCGCTCTGAAAGAGCTGTTGTTGCAGTTCGCGCTCGAGTGCGAGTCCGGATTCGAGCGGAATCTCCCACCCGCTTTGCACGGAGCGCTTGATGCGGCCGACGGCTTTCGAGGCTTTGTGCGGCGGGCAGAAGCTCTGCGCGTACTCGAGCACGCGATCCCACCACGATTGTCCGTTCTGTTCGGCGGGCCACACGTAGTTGATCACGCCGAGGTCGAGGCCTTTTTCGAACTCGTGCAGACCGCCTTCGATCATCAGCTCGATCGATTTCGATTTGCCGACGAGGCGCGAGAGGCGCTGCGTGCCGCCGGTCCCCGGAAGGACGCCCAGCGCGACTTCCGGAAGTCCCCACTTCCCTGCTCCCTGCCTGGCGATGCGGATGTCCGCGGCCATTGCGATCTCGAGTCCGCCGCCGACGGTGTGTCCGTTCATCGCGGCGATGACGAGTTTCGGCGTCTGTTCGAGGCGGTTCATCGTCTCGTTCGCATGTAAGCAGAACGCATACTTGAACTGCGGCGTTACCTCGGAAAGCATTTTGATGTTCGCGCCCGCGCAGAAGAACTTCTCGCCTGCGCCGCGAATGACGATCACGTGGACATCGTCGTCCATGCGTGCGCGCAGGATGCAGTCATCGAGCTCGCGGTTCAATTCATAGGTGTAAGTGTTCGCCGGCGGATCGTTCAACTCGAAGATCGCGACGCCATTCTCCGCGCGATACGTGACCAGTGGGGCCATTCAGTCTCCTCTGGCCGCGAATTCTATGTAAAACGCGTTCGCATCGCGTGGACCTCACTCTATAATCCGCGCGCCGTCCATCCCCCACCGACGACTATCCGGAGAAAGTTCATGACGATCCGCCGTCGCTTTACGTTTGCCGTTTTGTTCTCGATCGCTCTCACGATCGTTGCGCCGTACGCATTCGGACAATGCGTGAGCCTCACGACTTTGGGCAGTGCGTACACGCAGAATTTCGACACGCTCTCCAACGTAGCGGGCAGCACCACCAACAACCTCACGATCCCGGGCTGGTTCATGACCGAGTCGGGCGGTGGCGCGCGAGACAACGAACAATACGCGGTCGATACGGGCGGCAGCACGACAGGCGACACGTACAGCTACGGCGCGGCGGGCAACACGGAACGCGCGCTCGGTCAGTTGCGCAGCGGCACGCTGATCCCGCTGTTCGGTGCGTGCTTCACGAACAACACCGGCGGGACCATCTCGGCTCTCGACGTGGCCTACACGGGCGAGGAGTGGCGCCTCGGCACCACCGCACGCACCGATCAGATGAATTTCGAATACAGCACCAACGCGACGGATCTCGTCACGGGAACGTGGACGAACGTCGCGGCGCTGAATTTCGTCACTCCGGATACCGGAACGACCGGCGCGAAGAATGGCAACACCACGACGTCGTCGCTTTCCTCGTCGATCGGATCGCTGAGCATCGCGACCGGCGCGACGTTCTGGATTCGCTGGAACGACACCGACGCCAGCGGCGCGGACGACGGTCTCGCGGTCGATGGGTTCTCACTCACACCGCAAGCCGCGATCCCGCTTCCGCAGCTCAGCATCACGGACGTCTCGCAGGTCGAAACGAACGCCGGCACGACGACCTTCACCTTCGCGGTAACTCTCAACACTCCGGCCGGTGCGGGCGGCGTTACGTTCGACATCGCGACGGCCGACGGCACCGCGACGACCGCGAACAACGACTACGTTGCGCAATCGCTCACCGGACAGTCGATCCCCGCGGGCTCCACGGGACCATACAACTTCAGCGTCACGGTCAACGGCGACGTGACTCCTGAATCGAACGAAACGTTCTTCGTCAACGTCACAAACGTCACCGGTGCAACGGTCGTCGACGGACAGGGACAAGGCACCATCCAAAACGACGACGTCGCGTGCGCGAGCCTCAGCATCAACGACGTCACGCAGAACGAGACCGACGGTGGCACGACGACGTTCGCATTCACGGTCAGCCTCTCGCAGGCCGGCTGCGGAACCGTGACGTTCGACATCGCCACGGCAGACGGCACCGCGACGACCGCGAACAACGATTACGTCGCGCAGTCGCTCACGGGTCAGACCATCACGTTCCCCGCGACCTACACGTTCAACGTGACGGTCAACGGCGACACCACCGCGGAACCGGATCAAACCTTCTTCGTGAACATCACGAACGTCTCACCGACGAACGTGCAGGTCACGGACGGACAAGGCACCGGCACGATTGTCAACGACGACTTCACGCGCATTCACGACATTCAGGGCAACGGCGCGATGTCGCCGCTGTCCGGAACCGTGACCACGCGCGGCATCGTTACCGGCCGCCGCAGCAACGGCTTCTTCCTGCAGGAACCGGATGCGAGCGTCGACGCGGATCCGGCGACCTCGGAAGGCATTCTCGTCTTCACGAACGCTGCACCGCCGGCCGCCGCGGCAGTCGGCAACTACGTCGAAGTGACCGGCACGATCTCCGAGTTCGTTCCGACCGCTGACCTGCTGCAGCCGCCGGTCACCGAGCTCACTTCGCCGACGGTCACGCAACTCTCGACCGGCAATCCGCTTCCGGCGCCGATTGCGCTCACCGCAACGTTCCCCGATCCCGCGGGTCCGTTCGATCAGCTCGAGCGCGTCGAAGGCATGCGCGTTTCGGTCGCGTCGCTGACGACGAGCTCTCCGACACTCGGCAACAACACCAACGAAGCCGCTGCGACGCAGTCCTCGAACGGCGTGTTCTTCGGCGTCGTGACCGGCGTCGCGCGTCCGGCGCGCGAGCCGGGCATCCAGGCTCCCGATCCCGCGCCCTCGGGCGGCAGCATCCCGCCAATTCCGCGCTTCGACGCAAACCCGGAAATGATCCGAGTCGATAGCGACGGTCTCGTCGGCGCACCGATTCTCGATCTCAACTCCGGCGCGGTCGTGACCGGTCTCGTCGGCCCGCTCGACTACACCTTCCGCCACTACACGATCCTTCCGGATCCGACGCTTCCGGCGCCCATCGTCGCCGGCGGCATGACCGCAACGGCCGTCAGCGTGGCGACAAGCAAAGAGTTCACGGTCGGGTCGTACAACATCGAGCGTTTCTTCGATGACGTGAATGATCCGGCCATCGGCGAGCCGGTGCTCACGGCGACCGCCCTCAGTAATCGTCTGAACAAACTCTCCCTCGGTATCCGCAATCAATTGCGCTTCCCGGACATCCTCGGCCTCGTGGAAGTCGAGAACCTCACCACGCTGCAGGCGATCGCCACGCGCGTGAACAACGACGCGGTCGCCAATTCGCAGCCGAATCCGAATTACGTCGCGTATCTCAGCGAAGGCAATGACGTCGGCGGCATCGACGTCGGCTTCCTCGTCAAGACCGCGATCGTCACCGGTTCGACGCCGCGCGTGACCGTGAATGCGGTCGTTCAGGAGAATGCGGGCGAGCTGTTCACGAACCCCGACTCTTCGACCGACCTGCTCAATGACCGTCCGCCGCTGCGTCTCGATGCAGTGGTGAACGCCGCGAACGGCGCGACTTACCCGGTCACGGTGATCGTCGTGCACCAGCGTTCGCTGCTGACCGTGAACGACGAAAGCGCCGGCTCGAGCGGCTGGCCGACGGTCGGAGCGCGTGTGCGCGCGAAGCGCCAGGCGCAGGCCGTCTCGCTCGCGAACCTCATCCAGACGCGCCAGACCAACAACCCGGCGGAGAACATCGTGATCGTCGGCGACTTCAACGCCTACGAATTCAATGACGGCCTCGCCGACACGATGAACACGCTGCACGGCACGCCTTCGCCGGACAACCAGACGGCAGTGCCGGGCGACGGCGCCGATCTCGTCAATCCCGATCTCGACAATCTCTTCGACACGCCGCCCGCCGGTGAGCGTTACTCGTACGTCTTCGACGGCCAGATGCAGAACATCGATCACGCGATCGTGAATCAGGCGCTGATCTCGTCGACCGTCGCGCGCCGTATCGAGCATCCGCGCATCAACACCGATTTCCAGGCGGTCGATCGCAACGATCCGAACACGCCGCGCCATCTCTCCGATCACGACCCGCTCGTCGGCTTCTACGAAGTCAATGCCTTCGCCGCCGCGGATCTCGCGATTACGAAGACGGATTCGCCGGATCCGGTGAACGCCGGTGCCAACCTGACGTACTCGATTTCGCTCGCCAACAACGGTCCGGATGCGGCCGACACCGTGTCGTGGACCGACACGCTTCCCGCAGGCACCACGTTCGTCTCGCTCTCGAGCCCAGGTGGCTGGTCCTGCACCACGCCGGCTGTTGGCGCAGGCGGTACGATCACGTGCTCGATCGCGACGCTCGCGGTCACCACCGCCAACTTCACGCTCGTCGCGAATGTCGGCCCGACGGTCGCTTCCGGCACCATTCTCTCGAACACGGCAACTGCCAGCTCGACGACGCCTGATCCGAGCGCTGGCAACGAATCGGCGACCGCAACGACGACCGTTGCGACATCGGCCGATCTGCTGCTCAGCAAGACCGACTCGCCGGATCCTGCGACGGCCGGAACGAACATCTCTTACACGCTCACGCTCACGAACAACGGTCCGAGCAACGCCGCCAGCGCGACGTTCTCCGACACGCTGCCTGCAGGCACGACGTTCGTGTCGCTGTCGACCACCGGAAGCTGGTCCTGCACCACGCCCGCAGTTGGCGCCACCGGAACCGTTTCCTGCACGAACGCGAGCTTCGGTGTGACGGTCGACTTCTTCACCATCGTCGTGAACGTCGATCCGAGCACGGCCTCCGGCACGATCCTCTCGAACACCGCAACGCTGTCGTCGACGACGAGCGATCCGAACGGCGCCAACAACAGCGACACCGCGACGACGACGATCGCGACGAGCGCCGATCTCTCGGTGACGAAGACCGACTCGCCGGATCCGGTCACCGCGGGCAACAACATCACCTACACGATCACGGTCACGAACAACGGCTCGAGCAACGCCTCGACGGTGCAGCTCACCGACAACGTTCCGACCGACACCACGTTCGTGTCGTTCACCAGCCCGGGTGGCTGGTCGTGCACGACGCCGGCTGTCGGCGCCACTGGCACGATCACCTGCTCGCTCGCAACGATGCCGGCAGGCGGCAACGCGGTCTTCACGCTCGTCGTGGCCACGGACGCCGGTCTCTCGAACGGCACGACGATCAACAACACTGCGAACGTTTCGACGGTGACGACCGATCCGAACTCGGCGAACAACATCGCCTCCGCTGCGACGACAGTCGGCACCGGCAGCGCGGATCTCTCGATCACGAAGACCGACTCGCCGGATCCGGTGACCGCGGGCAGCAACCTCACCTACTCGATCGACGTGACGAACAACGGTCCGAGCAACGCGACCACCGCGAGCTGGACCGACACGCTGCCCACCGGCACGACGTTCGTTTCGCTGATGAGCGTCGCCGGCTGGTCCTGCACCACCCCGGCGGTCGGCGCCACCGGCACGATCACGTGCAACCACAGCAGCTTCACGCCGACGACGTCGAGCTTCCTGCTCGTCGTTGCCGTCGATCCGGGACTCGCAAGCGGCACCATCCTCACGAACACCGCGAACGTCTCCTCGGCGACCACCGACAGCAACAGCAGCAACAACAGCAGCACGACGACGACCACCGTCAACGCCAACGCGGATCTCGCGATCACGAAGACGGATGCAGCGGATCCGGTCGTCGCCAGCTCGAACATCACCTACACGATCACCGTGACGAACAACGGTCCGAGCCACGCATCGTCGGCGCAGATGAGCGACACGCTGCCGGCCGGCACGACGTTCGTCTCGCTCTCGAGCCCGGGTGGCTGGTCGTGCACGACGCCGGCAGTCGGCGCCGCGGGTACGGTCAACTGCTCGCTCGCCTCGATGGCACCGGGCAACGCGGTCTTCACGCTCGTCGTCGCCACGTCGGGCAGCCTCTCGAACGGCACGATCATCAGCAACACCGCCACCGTGTCGACCACCGCAACGGATTCGAATTCGGCGAACAACAGCGCAACGCAGACGACCACCATCGGCGGCGGAGTCGTGACACTCACGGCGACGAAGTCGGTCAGCGGCTCGGTCACGCCGGGCGGCGCGGTCACGTACACGGTGGTCATCACGAACACCGGTTCGGCGGCGCAGCTCGACAACACCGGTAACGAG
>JACZCU010222875.1_pt1 | contig 22157 bp, 17 predicted proteins | sample 8641851 | NCBI WGS metagenome assembly JACZCU01 (sample SAMN15324605, study PRJNA640507) | soil metagenome | isolation source: monocropping sugarcane control | place: China: Luxin town, Laibin City, Guangxi Province | collected 2019-07-25 | depth 10cm m | reverse complement strand
GCATGGGCAAGGTTGCCCACGGCATGGGCAAGGCTGCCCACGGCATGGGCAAGTCGCCGGCGCCGCACAGAATCAACAACTTAGGGTAGGGATTCGCCCCCGCCGCGACACTCCTAGACAAGAAATCCCCAAAACCTGGAAGGAGTCCGCCGATATGCGATTCTCCCGTCGCGATTTCCTTGCCGTGTCGACCGTCGCCATCAGCGCGGCGTCGCGTCTCAACGCCCAGAACCGGCGCGCGAAGAAGGCGAAAGGGCCGGTGCCGCCCGAACGGATCCAGTACCAGATCCACCCGGCCGTCGGCGTGGCGCGGCTCGGCAATAGCCCCGATTCCTTCTACCTCGAGCCGCAGACCATCGGCGGCCTCCCGATCGAGTGCGACGCCGGCGGCAACCCGGTCATGCACGACGGCAAGCCGGTCTACGTCCGCACGTTCAAGGAGCGCGGCCTCATCAAGCGCCAGGGAGCGCAGTTCTCCATCTACGCGTACGACTCCGCCGACCCCGACGATCCCGGGCGCGAGATCGCCATCGACGACAAGGACGTCGACAGCATCGAGTGGACCGTCCACCTCGCGAACAAGAAGGCCGCCTGGTACAACAACGACGAGTTGATCGGCGACGTCATGCTCGCCAGCGACCGCGACCCGAACTACTACGACAAAGACAGCTGGCACAACTGGGACGTCTCGTCGCCCGACACCCGCTTTCCGCGCCGGAACTGGATCATCGACCCCGGCCCGCGCAGCGTCTCGCGCCCCGGCGACAAGGTCTCGTTCGCGCGCGACAACATCCCGCCGGACTACACGAAAGGCGGCTTCCCGAAGATCGACTCCAACAATCCGCGCGCGCCGTACGAGATCCACACCCTCGGCGAGCTCCTCATGGACCGCGCCGGCCGCCTCGTCGTCCTCGGCGGCCATGGCCGCGCCGGCGGCACCGAGGCGATCGTGACGTACACCGGGCAGGACACGTGGTTCGACGACATCTCCGACGGGCCGGTCACCTGCCGGCTGAAACTACGGAGCCGGAAGGATCCCATCATTTTGAAAGCGTGGGCGCTGGTCGGCTCGCCGAAGTACGCGCCGGAGCTGCGCAACATCGTCACGCTCGACGACGTGATGTTCGACGTTGGCGTCCGCTTCATGAACCTCGTGCCGGAGCTCTACCGCAACGGCGGCTTCAATCCCGGCTACCACGCGAACTACGAGCGCGACATCCAGCCGATCTTCGACCGCATCGCCGACTACATCTGGGTGGCGAACGTGCCGTCGATGGTGGCGTTCGCGTCGCCGCGCTTCAACCCGCGCGACAGCTCCGAGGCGAACCGCGCCAATCGCGAGACCTTCTTCCGCTACTTCCGCGACTCGAGCGGCAACGAGGTCTCGCCGCCGCACAACGTCCTCTTCTACAACAACGTCCCGCTGATGCCGCTCAACTCCGGCTCGAACTCCGTGACGAACGAGAACATCGACCGCTTCATGGGGCTCACCAACACGCAGTACTTCCTCCTCGGCCAGTGGGCGAAAGGCCTCTTCACGACGGGAGGGATGGAGACGTTCCCGGTGCACCCCCGCGACGCGGCGAGCGCCGGCAACTGCGTCGGCCATCCGATGTCGCCGGGTATCGAGGTGACGTGGACGACGCGCAACCCGCTCATCTACGAGTCGCCGTACCGCATCAAGCACGCGCACGACGAGCAGTACTACAAGGAGCACGGCCTCTCGGCGGAAGGCGACGAGACCGGCCTCTGGTACCAGCAGCACAACCTGAAAGCGCCCGACTACCTCGTGGCGCAGGACGGCTGCGAGCCCGGCGACCTGACGAAGCGGATGTCGCCGCCCTGGATGTCGGACTTCTACCAGTGTGCGATCGAGTACGTCGCGTTCAAGAACGCGCAGAACGAGCTGTCGCTCAGCGGCATCCCGCCGGCGCCGACGTACTACGCGAACTGGTGGCCGCCGCAGGCTCCGGTCAACGTGATCTCCGGAAGCCTGACGCGCGACGAGCAGGAAGCGGCGGGGTTGCCCGCGGGCTACTCCGTCTACTACGCGCGCGGCGCGAACAACATCGCGAACCTCGTCATCGCCTGGAAGTACATGGGCTTCGTCGTGAACGAGAACACCTCGGCCGAAGGGAAGCTGTATCCCTACTTCACCGAGGCGGAGCGGAACCATGACCGGTTCGTCGTCAGCGCCGTGGCGGTCGGGAGTCCGGTGAACCAACTGTCGGCGTCCGGGTCGTACAACACGCCGTCCAATTTCTTCTCGCAGACGTGGTACCTGCGCGAGGAGCAGTCGATCGCGGAGTGCAACGGCATCCCCGACTGCAACGAGAAGCATTGAACCGCGAAACGTTCGACGTTGCGATCGTCGGCGGCGGGCCGGCCGGCTGCGCCGCCGCGCTCACGCTGTTGCGCTACTCAAAGCTGCGCGTGGCCGTCATCGAGCGGAGCCACTACGACGGCTGGCGCGTCGGCGAGACGCTCTCCCCCGGAGTGCGCCCGCTGCTCCGTTACCTCGACGCGACTTCGATCATCGAAGACGACGGCCACCTGACGAACTACGGCACCGCCGCGTCGTGGGGAAGCGACGACACCGTCTCGCGCGACTTCCTCTTCGTCGCCGCCGGTGAAGGCCGCCACCTCGACCGCGCGCGCTTCGACCGCGCGCTCGCGCAACTCGTCCCCGAACGCGGCGGGACATTGATGACCGGCCACACCTATGACAGTGCAAACGTCGACGCGCGCTACGTCATCGACGCGAGCGGGCGCCACGCCTCCTTCGCCCGCGCGCGCGGCGCGCGCGTGGTCGCGCACGACAACCTGATGGGCATCGTCGCCATCGTCGCCAGTGAGGAGGGCCACGTCGGCGGCACGTTCGTGAAGGCGGAGCCCGACGGCTGGTGGTACTCCGCGCGCCTCCCGGAGAACCGCACCGTCATCGCATTCATGAGCGACGCCGACATCATCCGCGAGCAGCGACTGCACGACGCGGCAGTGTTCCAAAGCCGCATCGGCGGCGTCGAGATCCTCCACGGCCCCACCGCCTGCCCCGCACAGTCGCAGATCCTCGACAAACCGTACGGCGACGGCTGGATCGCCGCCGGAGAAGCAGCGATCGCCTTCGACCCACTCTCGTCGATGGGCATCGGCTACGCGCTCGCCTCCGGGATCGAAGCCGCACGCGTCGCCGCGAGCTCGCTGAGCGGCGGCGACGGCGCGCCCGCCTACGCGGCCGACATCGCGTCGCACTTCCAGTCGTATCTCGCGCGGAAGCGCGAGTACTACGCGATCGAGCAACGGTGGCGCGATCGTCCCTTCTGGGCGCGCCGTCAGGCGTGAAGCAGCGCGGTGGCGGCGTGGGCGTCCAACGGGCGGGCGAAGTAGAAGCCTTGCGCGTAGTCGACGCCGAGGTGGCGCATGCGGTCGACCTGGTCCTGCGTCTCGAGGCCTTCGACCGTGACCGCCATGCCGAGGCTGCGGGCGAGCGCGGAGACGGTACGGACGATCTCGTCGCTGCGGCGCGCGTCGGCGTCGAGCAGGAACGAGCGGTCGATCTTCAGCATGTCGAACGGGAACTGCCGCAGCGAGCTGAGTGACGAATAGCCGGTGCCGAAGTCGTCGAGGCTCAACCGCACGTCGATCGCGCGCAGCTCGCGCAGCAGCTCGCCGGCCGCTTCGGCGTTGTCGATCAGTACGGACTCCGTCACCTCGAGGTGCAGCCGCTGCGCCGCGACGCTGTGGTCCGCGAGCGCGCCGGCGATCTTGTCGATGACGTTCGGCTGCAGCAACTGCTTCGGCGAGAGGTTCACGTGCATGTCGACGCCGTTGTTCCACGCCGCGAGCTGCCGCAGCGCGTCGCGCAGCACCCACTCGCCGATCGGCACGATGAGTCCCGTCTCTTCGGCGACCGGAATGATCTCCTCGGCGCCGACCAGCTCATCGCCGCGCTGCCAGCGGACGAGCGCTTCGAAGCCCGCGAGTTTCCCGGTCGTCATCTGCATGATCGGCTGGTAGCAGACCCGCAGCTCGCCGCGCTCGATGGCCCGCCGGAGATCGGTCTCGAACTGCATCAGCTTCACCGCACGATCGTGCATCGCGGTGTCGAACACCTCGTGCCGGGCCTTCCCGCGCGCCTTTGCGCGGTACATCGCGATGTCGGCGTCGCGCAGGACGTCTTCCGGGCGCGTATGCCCGTTGCTGCTCAGCGCGATGCCGATGCTGACGGTGGTGTAGATGTCGTGCGCGCCGATCCGGAACGGCTCCGAGAGCGCGTCCTGCACGCGTTGCGCGGCGCGGACAGCGTCCGTGTCGCGCTCGATGTTCTCGATCAGCATCGCGAACTCGTCGCCGCCGAGGCGGGCGACCGTGTCGCTGGCGCGGAGCATCGACGTGAGCCGCTGCGCCACGCCGACCAGCAGTTCGTCGCCGAACGTGTGGCCGAGGGAATCGTTCACGACCTTGAAGCGATCGAGGTCGAGAAAGAGAACGGCGAAGAGCGCGTCATGGCGGCGCCGCAGCTCCATCGCGCGCTGCAAGCGGTCCATGAAGAGCGCGCGGTTCGGCAGTTCGGTGAGGCCGTCGTGAAAGGCGTCGTGCATCAGCCGCTCGACCGCGAGCTTCCGCTCCGTGACGTCGGTCTGCGAGCCGGCGATCCGCGTGGCGACGCCGTTCGCGTCGCGGATGGCGAGGCCGCGCGTCAGCATCCAGCGATAGTTGCCGTCCCATTCGCGCATCCGGTGCTCGTGCTCGAAATGCGGCGTGTCGCCGCGGAGATGGCGGTCGATCGTGGCGCGCAGGAGCATGACGTCGTCGGGGTGGACCCGCGAGAACCAGTCGTCCGGATCGTTGCCGATCTCGTCCTCGGCGTACCCGAGCATCGCCTTCCACCGCGGCGAGTAGTAGACGTCGTCCTCGCGCAGGTCCCACACCCACAGCCCGTCGTTCGCGCCGCGCGCGGAGAGGGCGTAGCGCTCTTCGCTCTCGCGCAACGCGTGCAGCGTGCGACTCTGCTCGAGCGAGTAGCGGATCGAGCGTTCGAGGAGCTGCGCGTCGATCTGACCTTTGACGAGGTAGTCGGCGGCGCCGGCGCGCATGGCGAGGAGATCGATGTCGCCATCGCCTTGGCCGGTCAGCAGGATGAGCGGCGCCTCGATGTCCATGCTGCGCGCCTGGCGAATCAGCTCGATGCCGTCCTGCTCGCCGAGGCGGTAGTCGACCAGCACGACGTCGTGGCGCTCGTGCGCGACAGAGGTCAGCGCGTTGTCGAACGACTGCACCCACTCGACGACGAACTCCGTGCGGCGGCTCTCGGCGAGGAGGTCGCGCGTGAGCACGAAGTCGTCTTCGTCGTCTTCGACGAGGAGAACGCGAATGGGTCTGCGGTCGCGGTCAGGCAATGTGTTCGGGTGGCAGCTCGACGATCTCGATCCAGTATCGGCCGATATCGCGCATCACGGTGACGAGCCCCTCAAATGTAACCGGTTTGGTGATGAATGAGTTCGCGCCGAGGTCGTAGGTCCGGTAGATGTCCTCCTCGGCCTTCGACGTGGTGAGGACGATGATCGGGATGCGGCGGAGGTCGGGATCCGCCTTGATCTCGCGGAGCGCCTCGCGGCCGTCCTTCCGCGGCATGTTCAGGTCGAGCAGGATCAGCCCCGGCGTCGGCGCAGTCTCGCCCGCGTATTTCTTGCGGCGGTAGAGGTAGTCGAGCAGCTCGTCGCCGTCCTCGACGCAGCGAAGGTCGTTCACGACGCGGCTCTCCGCGAGCGCGTCCTTCGCCAGCATCCGGTCTTCTTCGTCGTCGTCCGCCAGGAGGATGACGATCGGCTTGCCACCGTTAGGCATGGAGGGTCTCCCTTTCGTGGTGTTCATGCGGATGGTGCAACGGCAGCGAGACGATGAACGTCGACCCGACGCCCGGCGTGCTGCGCGCCACGATCTCTCCGCCGTGACGCTCGACGATTTTCCGACAAATCGCTAGTCCTATGCCCGTTCCCTCGTAAGTCCCGCGTCCATGCAGGCGTTCAAACATCGTGAAAATCCGTTCCGCGTACTGCTCCTCGAATCCGATGCCGTTGTCGACGACCACGATCTGCGCCCGATCGCTCTCGGCGCTCCCGTTCACGGTGACGAGCGGTGGCACTCCTTCGCGGTGGAACTTCAGCGCGTTCGAGATGAGGTTCTGCAGGAGCTGCCGCATCTGCAGCGGATCGGCGTCGATCGCGGGGAGGCTTCCGATCTCGACGTGCGCTCCCACTTCGTGCGTTCGGATCTCGAGGTCGTGCGCCACCTCGCGCCCGACGTGCTCGAGGTCGACCGGGACGAACGGCTGCGCCTTCGTCGTGACGCGCGAGAACGCGAGCAGATCGTTGATGAGGACCTGCATCCGCTTCGCCGCCGACTGCATGCGCGCGATGTAGTCCTGCGCCTGCTCCGGCAACTCGGGCGCGTACTTCGCGTGCAGCCGGTCGCCGAACGCCTGGATCTTCCGCAGCGGCTCCTGGAGGTCGTGCGACGCGACGTACGCAAAGTCCTCGAGCTCGCGGTTGCTCTGTTTCAAGCGCTGGATCGCGTCGTGGATCTCCGCCTCCGCTTCCTTCCGCTCGCGGATGTCGCGCGCGATGACGACCGCACCCTGCTGGACGTCGCCGTCGGTGACGGGAGAGATCGAGACGCTCACCGCGACCGGCTCGTCGGACGCTTTCTGCCGCAGGAACCGCTCCTGATCGCGAATGGCCGTCTTTCTCGCGAGGTCCTTCAGCGTACGCGAGATCGTCTGCTCGCTCTGCGTGACTTCGAGCGTGTCGATCGATCTGCCGAGGAGGTCGGCGTCTTTGAAGCCGAGGAGGTGCGTCACCGCGCCGTTGACGACACGGATGCGCGCGTCGGCGTCAATCACGAAGAGCGCATCCGCCATCGTGTCGAGGATCTCCCTCGCTGCCCTTGCGGCCGTGATCGGCGGAAGTCGGTGGTGCAGGATGCTCGTCCACGCAATCACCATGAACGCCAGCACCGGGATGTACCCGATCGGCCGCATGTTCACGCCGAACATCGGCGCAAAGTCGGCGCTCGCGATGTAGACGACGATGAACGCGAGGAGCAGCCGCGCGATCCGCTTCTTCCGCTTGGCGTCCACCTCCCTCACCCACTCTTTGATGCCTTCGACGAGCTGCGCGAAGAGCACGCCCGCGAAGAAGAGGAGGAAGAGGGGGAGGAGCTTTCCAGCGATCGGGTAGAAGCCCCACGAGTGCTGCTCCAGGCTGTTGACGATCAAGCTCGTTGTGAGCGCCAAGATCGCGAACACCCCCGCGACCGCCCAGATCGCCTTCACGACCCCTTCTCGCCGCCGTCCGATTCGCAACGCCGTCGCCGTGAAGTCGTAGATCGCCGCCGGCAGCAGGCAAACTCCAGCGATTGCGATCCTCGCCGCCGCGCTGCTCCCGCTCCCGAACATCACCGCGAACCCGCCGAACCAAGCCGCGACGAGCACGATCATCGCGCAGAAAAGCACGGCCACGCGCGACGCCCGCTGCCGCCGGAAGATGACGATCGCCAGCACGATCAGAATGACCGCGATGACGGCCCAGGGGAGGGCGGGGGGGAGGTTGAAAGCCACCAGTTCGGATTGATTCTAAGGCCGCTCGTCATGCGCGGCTCTGCGCGTGGCGAAGTCTCACGGCCGGATCACCGACCACGAGGTAGGCTCCTGCATCGTTCCGCTGCGTCCATAACTCGGCGAGGATGGCAGGGCTCACCTTCTGCCACTCCTTCTTTTCCAGAATGTCCGCGAGACTGACCGTCATTGCGGCGTAGCGCGCAGCAAAATCACGCATCGCGTGTCCCACGGGACGGCCCGACAGCACGAAGCCGAGAAAGTTGTTGAACGGACCGATCTGTGCCTGCTGATTCTCGCCGGGCACAATCGACCATCCCCACGCGCGCTCAATGTGTCCGGCACACGCAAGGGCTCCGGACCGAAGCAGACTCTTCGCCAAAGGGGCGATGAAGGGCGCATTCGCAATGCGCGGTGGTGCGGTCGCCCTTGAGCTCGGAAATCGGTCGAATTCCGGAGTTCCAGCGCCGTAGCAAGCGAAGTGAAACGTGATCATCCCGTCCAGACGGACACCCGGGAGGTCCTGCGCGGCGAAGTAGTCGCTGTCGCTGATCGCCCCCGGCGACCACCCTTGACAAAGTAGCGCGCCCTGCCGATCCCGCTGGTCCTGATGTCCCGACGGCCATGCCACTCCATGGCTGGCCGTAAAGAGAAGGGATGGATGCCGTTCGCCCAACAACTCCGCCAGCCGTTTTTTCGTCGCGGATTCGCCGATGTCCACGCTGACAGGACCCTTCAACTTCGCCACCGCTGCTTTCGTGTCGGAAGGATCCGATAACGGTCGGACGAGGTATTCGGCGCTCAAATGCGTGGCCTGATCGTGCTTGGGCGCAAAGAAAGCAGTAACCGGCGCGTGGGCAGGGGAAGGAGTAGTTTCCCACGCGATGATGTTTTCCGCATAGCTGCGATAGTCGTCGAGTGAATCGAACTCGACTCGACCCACGGCATATTCGACTGCAAGCTCGTGCATCAGCGCGAATGGCAGCCGCAAAGAGTCGCCCGCGACCAACAGGTAATACGGCACGCGATCCGGATCGATGTTGCCGGCAGCGGCACCGTAGCGAGACAACCACTGCGCACGCGTCTCGCCGGCGCGATACTCCAGCACTTTCACACGCGCGCCGCCCTGATACATCCGGTGTTCCACGAGCGGCGCAAGCGCATCGGTGAGTCGTGGCCCGTCGGTTTCGGGAACGACCAGTGCCCATCCCGCACTTTCCGGCTCGGTTTCGCACACGTCGAAATTCACGCCGTATGTGCGCAATCGCGCCATCATCACGCGAGACCGCGTCGCGTCTACCGGTTTCTCAGCCCGCTCGCTCATATCTTCGATCGTCGAGGACGGGTCAAGGTAGTCGCCCGTGACACCGCTTACGCCGTTGATGAAGTACCGCTCCTCCGCCATCATCACTGTCCTTCTCTAGGAGTGACGCCGGAGCACCACTCCCTACCTGTCAACAATTTGCGCGTCACAGGGTAGGGATTCGGGTTCTGCGATCACTCCTAAATGGGTCCATCCACGGCATGGCAGACTTCACTGACTTCCATATTGCGCTCGAGAGCGCCGACGGACACGTCCGCGCGAGATTGACGATCCGGGACGCAGGAGCAGAAGCACCGAGCCATCCCGAGATACGGGATCCGTTGAGATTTGACAACGGAAAGCTGCTCGAATACGCCGACGACGCCGATGGGTACGGGAGAGTCCTCACAAAACTGCTTTTCAACGACAAGGATCTCTGCCGCGCGTTCAACGAGGCACGCGCCATCGCGGAAAAGCAGGAAGTTCCGATCCGCTTCCGGTTACAGATAGCGCACAACCTCGCTGACCTTCACGCGTTGCGTTGGGAAACCCTGCGCGATCCGGATCGCGACCATTCACGACTCTTCGACACCCAGCGAATGTTGTTTTCCCGCTACTTGGCGACCTCAGTTCGTGCTTCCATGCGTCCCCGTGTCGGCGAGCAGCTGACGGCTCTCGCGGTCGTCGCCAACCCGTCCAACCTTGCCGAAATGCACACACCGCTGGCGGGATTCGACACCGCCGCGGAGGTTTCTGCCGCATGGCGGCGTCTGGCCGGCTTCGACGTAACAGTGATCGGTGATGACAGGCGCGCGACGCTCGACAACGTTCTCTCCGAGCTTCAACGGCGAGACGTCGACGTCCTTTACATGGTGTGTCATGGCGTGGAGCAACGGCCGGGGGAGCCGCGACTCGTGCTCGAGGACGAAAACGGCGCATTTGACGTCGTGGACGGACTCACGCTCCTGGACGGTCTTCGCGGTCTCCAGCACCGGCCCGGCCTGATCGTGCTCGCGTCCTGCTCCAGTGGGGGAGCGGACGGCAGGGCGTCAGCCCTCAGCCGCATCGGACCGCGACTCGCGGTGGACATCGGCATTCCCGCGATCGTAGCGATGCAAGGCGACGTCGCCGTCGATTGTGCATCGCAGTTTCTCGAAGTGTTCTTTACCGAGCTCCGGCGTCACGGCTTCACAGACGAGGCGATCGCAGCGGCCAGATACGCAGTACGCGACCATCCTCACTGGTGGCGGCCGGTGCTCTACACGCGCTTCCCCGACGCTCGAATCTGGAGCGACGAAGCGGCCGGACGAGCCCGCAGCACGGCGTCGTTTTCGAAGTGGGAAAGCCTGCTCGAGGACATGAGCAACGGCACGTGCATGCCAATTGTCGGTTTCGGTGTGTATGAGCAGATCTTCGGCAGGGAAGATCATCTGGCCGGCCGATGGGCACAGCTGTATCAGTATCCGTTCCGGGAAGACCGACGCGATGAGCTTCCTCAGATCGCTCAGTATCTGTCCGTCGCGCACAATACCCGGTTTCCGTCCCAGATGCTCCAGAAGTACTTTCGCGAAGAAATCCGTGCGCGGTTCGGCGAGGCCGCCGCCCCGAAGAACGGCAATCCGGACGAGATCATCACGCAAACCTGGCAGGCGAACGCCACACAGAATGACCCGTATCGCATTCTCGCGCGCATTCCCTCTCCGGTGTATCTGACGACCAACGTCGCCACCACCATGGAGGCGGCGCTACGGGAAGTCGGGGCCGTGCCGATCTCTGGGCTCTCGCGCTGGAACGACGGCGTGAAGCCGGAGCCGATTCCTGCATCGCCCCAGGCGACTCAGCCAGTCGTCTTTCACCTCTTCGGCCGAATCGATCAACCGAACTCTATCGTGATCACCGAAGACAACTACTTCGATTACCTCATGAGCATTGGTCGCGATCGCCGTTCGCAGGACAGCAGCGATTGGGTCATCCCTTGGCCCGTTCGAACCGCACTGAATTCATCATCTCTGCTCTTTCTCGGCTTCCAAATCACCGACTGGAACTTCCGTACGATGTTGCGGAGCTTCCGAAGCCAGGGCGAATCGCTCCGTGACCAGTTCACGAATGTCGCGGTCCAGGTCGACCCGCACGTTTCGGATCCCGAGATGGTGCTCGCCTACCTCGAACGGTACCTGCATCGCGACAACATAACGATTCTCCGCGGCTCGGTTCGAGACTTCATCGAGCAGCTCGTTTCGCGGTGGCAAAACCAATTCAACGAGGACTTACGCACGAGGAATCGCATGTGACTGACGACAATCCATACGTCGGCCCACGCGCACTGGCGACAGGCGAAAAACTCTGGGGCCGCGACGAGGAAACGGCGACGCTTTACGGTCTTTTGATTGCCGAACGCATCGTTCTCCTCTACTCCTCCTCCGGCGCCGGCAAGACATCGCTGATCAATGCCGGCGTCTCGCCCCTGCTTCGAAAGCGCAAGTTCTACGTTTTCGACGGCATTTCGCTGCGCACCAGGCCCGACATCGAGGAAGCGCGGGGCGCGAACCGTTACGCCATGGCGACGATGCTGTCGATCCAGCAACGCCTTCCGCCAAAAGAACAGCTTGCGCCGGGTACTTTGGCGCTGATGCCGCTTGCCGCGTTTTTCGATCGCATGCTCACATGGGCTCAGACGCAGGACAATCGGAATCTCGTCCTGATCTTTGATCAGTTCGAAGAGATCCTGACACTCGACCAGACTGATGACGACGCCAAACAATCGTTCATGCTCGATCTTGGCGAGGCGCTCGAAAACGGCAAGGTGTGGTGTGTTTTCTCGATGCGGGACGAATTCGTCGTTTCGATCGACGATCTCTTCGCGCGATACGTCCCCGGTCGTCTGCAGACGCGCATGCGTCTGAACCTCCTTAGCCGCACCGCTGCCGTCGAGGCAATCTGCGGTCCTGCCAGAGAGCGTCAGATCGACTTCAGCGCCGCCGGCACACTCGCCGATGACTTGCGCGCAATCAACGTCCAGCGAGCCGACGGAACGACCGAGGAGGTGCAGGGAAAATGGGTCGAACCCGTTCAGCTGCAGGTCGTGTGCCGCGCGATCTGGTCGCGCCCTCGTGCGAATCCATCCGAGATCAGCGAACGCGATCTCGAGGGGATCGAGATCGACGACGCTTTATCGCAGTACTACGACGAGTGCATCGCCGCTGTTGCGTCAGTCCGGGTCGCGGAAGAACGGAAATTGCGAGAATGGATTGGGGATCATCTGATCAGCGCACACGGCGTCCGCACGCGCGTTCTCATGGAGCCTCGGCAGACGGCCGACCTCGACAACGAGGCGATCGACGGACTCGTCGCGACCCACTTGTTGCGTCGCGAGGAAGTTGGAAATCGTGTCTGGTACGAACTCGCGCACGATCGGCTGGTGGATCCGATCCGGATCAGCAACGATCGTTGGATGTCAATCAACCTGGCTGCGCTTTCTCTCGCAGCGAAACGCTGGCGCGACCACGGTCGGCGAAAGAGCGGTCTGCTCAAAGGAGCGGAGCTCGTTGAGGCGCTGCGGTGGTCGAATAATGAGCCCGTGTCCGATCTCGAGCGAGAGCTCATTGACGTCTCGTTGAAGAATCTGAGTGCCTTTCGCCGTGCGGCCATTGAGTGGGAGGCGGCCGATCGCGACCCGGAGAAGCTGCTGGGCGGTGCCCGTCTCGCCGCTGCCGAGGACACGGCGTCCAGGATGCGCCACCTCAGCGCAACCGAGCAGGCGTTCCTCAAAAGTAGTCGCGCGCAGCAACTTTGGCAGAGCGCGCAGCACGGAATCCGGCTGCGCGATCACATTTTGGCGTTACTGGGTGGTTTCATTGCGCTGTCGATCGCCGGCGGCTGGTTTTCCATTGATTCGCTCAAAAACAAACTCGTGAGTCAGGAAAATGCCCTTTCAACCGCCGTAGCAGACAAGAGCCGCCTCGAGCGTCTCGAGACTCCCGCACGGAAGTTGGCGATAGCCTACGCGCTTCAACCGCAGAAAATTGATTCCGCAACTCTGGCCGACGTGATCGGCGCCCAGGCAAGGCTTGCTGAGCTGTCATTTACACATCCCACTCCCAAAGAGATCGACGTCAGCTACTATGCGAAGCCAGGCGACGACCCAAAGCTAAAGGACGCCCTTGCAGCGGAGGGTTTCACGGTCATCACGCGCGAGCAAGAGACAGACCTGCCGACGAATTGTATCTGGTATGGCAGCGGGATTCCCGAATCATCCGTCAAGATCATCGCGTACGTCTTGATACGAGCGGGTGTGGGCATCCAGACGATCACTCCCTTCATGAACAGCACGAAACGCGAGAACGTCGTCCAGATCGGCGGGAACCCGCGCATGTTCGACGAAACGCCGATCACTTCGGACGATGTCGATCGGCAGCCACTCGCGAGCCTGTCGCGGCCCGAGGCGGAGAGCATTCTCGATGACGCGCCTGGCGTCATCGACACTTTCAATCCTAGAACGCGCGAAGGTACGGTCCGTATCGAGACCACAATGGCGCGTTTCCGTGACGTTGATCACCAAGATTTCACGCCCGGTCAAACCGTCATTTTGAATTTGTATCGGAATGCGAGAGGCGCGTACGCAGTGCACGTCCAGCCCACTGGCGGCGCGCCTTCTCCACCAAAGCCTGATACAGCCACTTCGACGACAGCACCGCCAAGCCCCGATGCAAGACAGTGATCACTGTTTCGCGGCGGTTCCCTTCGCGGCCGCTTTGCAACGGCCGGACAGTCGACGACGGTGAGCGACACCGGAATGACCAAATCCCTCGAGTCGCGCTGATCCGGCGGGACATCATCATCCGAGCCGACGCGGGCCTGCATGCTGTGCTCCTCGTTGGATATGATCGGACGAAGCCAGAAAAGCCATTCTTCATAGCTCGCAATAGCTTTGGTTCAAAATGGCGACACGGAGGGTTGGCATACCTCTCGTACGACTACATGATGTCGTCCGCGATCGACGGAGTCGTGATCGAGAGTGTAAGCGCGGAGTAGATGAAAGGTAGATCCCGAATGGAGCCGATGACCGGACTCGAACCGGTGACCTGCTGATTACGAATCAGCTGCTCTACCAACTGAGCTACATCGGCGGGGTCGGCAGGAACCGCTAGAACAGCGCGGGCGCGCATTCTATTCACGGGGGGGCGGGTTGTCGAGGACGGTGCGGGGCGCCGGATTCGAACGAGTCCTTCGCCGCGCTGCGCGGGGGGCGCGGCGTGCTGCGCGCGGGGCGCGCGTCCTGCGCGGGGGGCGCGATGTACCGCGCGGCGCGCGCAGTAGCCTGATCGCAGCGCGCAGTAACCTGATCACGGCGCGAGGCAGACCGATCGCGACGCGCGGCATACCGATCGCGGCGCGCGGCAGACCGATCGCGGCGCACGGTAGACTGATCGCGCCGCGCGGTAGACCGATCGCCGTACGCGGCCGAGTGATCGTCGTGAACGGAGCCTGATCGCGGCGCATGGCAGTGTGATCACGGGCGGAACGACGGTAACCGTCCGATCGGGGCCTGATCGCCTCGTTCGTTGCCTCCCTCCTGGAGAGCTGGCACCATCCGCTCGCAGGCTGGAAGCCTGCGCTACACGCCGGGGCGCCGATGTAAACTGTTGCCGCGCGCGCCCTTAGCTCAACTGGATAGAGCAGCAGACTTCGGATCTGCCGGTTGGGGGTTCGAATCCCTCAGGGCGCGCCACCGTCCTTCTTGCACGAGAACGACCGACTCTCCGCGGCCGAGCGGTGGACGCTCACGGCCATCGCCGCAGCCTCGCTCGTGCTGCGGGCGGTCTGCTACTTCCGCTACCGGTTCGACTCCGACGAGCCGCAGCACCTGCACGTCGCCTGGGGGTGGACCCAGGGCCTCGTCCAGTACCGCGACTTCTTCGACAACCACGCCCCCCTCTTCCACATCGTCACCTCCTGGATCCTGAAGCCGCTCGGCGAGCGCGACGACATCCTCCTCTGGATGCGCGGGCCGATGCTGCCGCTGTACGCGGTCGTGCTGTGGGGGACGTACATGATCGCGCGGCGCTTCTGGTCGCGACGGGTGGCGGTCGCGTCGACGGTCCTCCTCAGCTTCTTCCCGCCGTTCTTCCTCAAGTCGATCGAGTATCGCACCGACAACCTCTGGAATACGGTCTGCGTCGTGGCGCTGGTGGTGCTGACCGGCGGGCCGATGACGCTCGCGCGCGTCTTCGCGGCCGGCGTGGTCCTCGGCATCGCCTGCACCGTCTCGCTCAAGACGATGCTCCTCGTGATCTCGCTCGCGTTCGCGGCGGTGGTGCTTCCGCTCGTCATCCGCGAGGAGAAGCTGCACATCCGCAAATCGATCGTGAAATCGCTCGTCTTTCTTGCAGGATTCGCGATCGCCCCGGCGCTCATCGCGCTCTACTTCGTTCACCTCGGCGCGTGGCCGAACCTCGTCTACTGCGTGTTCAAGTTCAATGAGCTGATCGCCGCGACGCACTCGAACGTCAGCCTGCTGCGGTTCCTCTACCCGATCGAGCTGTTCCTCCTCCTCCGCTACGCGCGCCACTTTGCACGCCGGCGCACGTTCGACGAGTCGTCGCGGATGCGCTTCAGCCTCGGCATGCTGTTCGGGATGTACACGATCACCCTGGCCGGCTTCTGGATCCTCATCTCGCCGCGCGACTTCCTCCCGATGATGCCGCTGCTGGCGATCTTCGTCGTCGCCTGGCTGATCCGGATCTGCCCGACGCCGGCGCGACTCGCGGCGGTGTACGGAACCGCGGCGCTGCTCTGTCTCATCGGCCTGAACCATTACACGGAGCGCTTCCGCGACCAGACGACGGAGTGGGTCACGATGATGCACCAGGCGCTGCGCCTCGCCGCGCCGGGAGAGCCGCTCAGCGACTTCAAGGGCGAAACGGTCTACCGCCGCCGCCCGACGTACTGGGTGCTCGAGACGATCACGCGGGAGGCGATGCGGCACAATCTGCTGCCCGACACGATGTGGGAAGACGCGGTGCGCGCGAACTGCCACGTTGCACAGGCCGACGGCCCGTTCTGGCCGCCGCGCTCACGGGCCCTGTTTTCGGCTAACTTTCTCGATATGGGCCGCCTCCGCGCCTCGGGGCAGTGGATCAAAGCCGACGGGACGTTCACGATCGCGATCCCCGGCGACTACGTCGTGGTCGACAAGAACGGCCTCGCGCAAGGGACACTCGACGGCACGCCGTCGAACGCCCCGCGCATGCTGGCTGCCGGCCCGCACCGGTTCGCACCGCCGAACGACACGCATTACGCCGTCCTCTGGGCGCCCGCGTTCGCGCGCGGCTTCTCACCGTTTCACCTGAAGGACCTCGACTTCTGATGCAGGAGATCCCGCCGCTCGACCGAGTGCTGATCGTGGCGCCGCATCCGGACGACGACGTGATCTCGGCCGGCGGAGTGATCCAACGCGCGCTCGCCGCGGGCGGCGAGGTCCGCGTCCTCTTCCTCACGAACGGCGAAAGCAATCCGTGGCCGCAGCGCGCGCAACTCCGGAAGTGGCGGATCAACGCTTCCGATCGTGAGGCGTGGGCCGCGCTCCGCGTCAACGAAGCCGTCGCCGGCCTCGAGCTCCTCGGCGTGCCCGGCGGCTGCGCGCATTTCCTCCGCTTCGCCGACCAGCAGCTCTCGTCGCTCGCGCGCAGCGGCGACGAGTCTGTCCGAACGGCGATCGCGAATCACGCGAACGACTTCCGGCCGTCGCTCGCGATCGTTCCATCCGTGTTCGACTTCCACAGCGACCACCGCGCCGCCGCGTACTTCGCGCATCGGGCCGTCGAGCCGAAGATCATCGCGACCTACGTCGTACACGGCCATGTGCCGCCCCAGCGAACGCGCTTCACAATCCAGCTCAGCGAGACGGAGCAACAGAAAAAGCGCGAGGCCATCGGCGAGCACGCGACGCAGCTCCTCCTCAGCCGCGAACGCTTCCTCGCCTACGCACGCGCCACGGAGCACTTCTACATTCCGGAAACGGACGTGATGCGCGTGGAGTCAGCGCTACACGAACGCGTCGACAAACTGCGCCACGCCGCGTACGCCATCGTGAATGCGGCTAGGTATAGAGCCCGCCGCTGATCAATGCGTCGTTTCTTCCAGGTGTTCTACGCGTTCTTCGAGGCTTCGGAGTCGGCGATCCAGCTCGGTATACGACAGGCGGATCATCGCGCGTGTCTCGCCTGATTCGCGAACAATTGTTTCCTCGACTCTAGTGAAGCGCTCTTCAAGCCTATCGACTCTCGTTTCGAGTCGCAGGAGACGATCGGCCATTTGATCAATCGCCTCGTTCATGCCTTGAAACCGGTTTTCAAGACGTTCGACGACGACATCGAAGTGGCGTCGCGTTTCGGCGAAATGCCCCTCCAAGAGCCGCTTCAGATCGTCATCGGTCATCGACTAAATGTTACCTCGGCACCTGCTGGCCAGCGAAGTTCTACTAGGTATAGAGCCCGCCGCTGACGTTCAGCACCGTTCCCGTGATGTAGCTCGCCTGTTCGGATGCGAGGAAGACGACCGCGTACGCCACGTCGTCGACGGTGCCGAGGCGGCGGAGGGCGATGCGCGACTCGAGAGTCTGGCGGGCCTCGTCCGTCATCTGGTCGGTCATTGCCGTCGAGATGAAGCCGGGGGCGATGGCGTTCACCGTGATGTTGCGCGATCCGATCTCCAACGCGAGCGCTTTCGTGAAGCCGATGAGTGCTGCCTTCGACGATGCGTAGTTGACCTGGCCGGGGTTCCCCATGAGACCGACGACCGACGAGATGTTGATGATCCGGCCCCATTGCGAGCGGATCATCTTCTTCACCACTTCCTGAGTGATGTGGAACGCGGAGTCGAGGTTCGTGCGGAGCACCGTGTCCCAAGACTGCGGCTTCATGCGGAGGAAGAGCTGGTCGTCGGTGACGCCCGCGTTGTTCACGAGGATGTCGATCGCCTGCTGATCGATGAGCGCCTTGATCTTGTCGCGGAGGTCGGAGCCGGTGATGTCGAGCTCCAGCGGAACGGCATTCGAGCCGATCTCGCTCGCGATCCGCTCGACGCGCTCTTTGCTGCGTGCGGCGAGCGTCACGCGAGCGCCGCTCTCAGCGAGGCGCCGCGCGATCGCTTCGCCGATGCCGCGCGAAGCGCCGGTGACGAGCGCGTGCTTCCCCGTCAGATCAATGTTCATTCGTCTTCTCCACGAACGCCTCGATCGAAGGAACGTCGCTGACGTTCAGCACTTCGACGCTCGAATCGATCCGCCCGATGAGCCCCGCGAGCACGTTCTTCGGGCCGATCTCGACGAAGCGCCGGACGCCCATCGAGATCATCTTCTGCACCGACTCGACCCAGCGGACCGGCGAAACGACCTGCCGGACGAGCGCGTTCCGCACCGCGGTCGCGGTTCCGATCGGCGACGCGTCGACGTTCGAAACGAGCGAGCACCAGAGGTCCTTGAACGGCGCCTCTTCGAGAATCGGTTTCAGCCTCTCCTCGGCCGGTTTCATGAGGTCGCAGTGGAAGGGAGCGGAGACCGGAAGCGGCAACGCGCGGCGGACGCCGCGCTTCTTCGCGACGTCGATGGCGCGATCGATGCCGGCTTTCGTGCCGGCGATGACGATCTGTCCCGGCGCGTTGATGTTCGCCACCGAGACGACGTCGCCCTGTGCCGCTTCTTCGCAGATCGCGCGCGCGTCTTCGACGCTCGGCCCGATCAACGCGGCCATCGCACCGGTGCCGACCGGCACCGCCTCCTGCATGAATCTGCCGCGCAGATTCACGATCTTCCCCGCTTCGGCCGGCGTGAGGCCGCCGACGCTGACGATCGCGCTGTACTCGCCGAGGGAGTGGCCGGCGACGATGTCGCGGCGGGTGGCGCCGAGATCCTCGAGGACGGCGTGGATCGCCGCGGAGACGGCGAGGATCGCCGGTTGCGTGTTTTCGGTCAGCTTGAGCTGATCCTCGGGGCCTTCGAAGCAGAGCTGCGAGATCGAGAAGCCGAGGGCGGCGTCGATGTCGTCGAACACCCGGCGGGCAACCGGGTACTTTTCGGCGACGTCTTTCCCCATTCCGGCGTACTGGCTCCCCTGCCCCGGAAAGACGAATGCGGTGTGATGCTGCATGGCGCGGCGAATCATACAATTGCACCGTGCGCGACGATCCACGGCGACTGCTGATCCGGCAGTTGCAGGGCGCTTACTCGGGCGAGCTCGCGGCCGGGTTCGCGTACGCGGGGCATTGGCGAAGCGTCAAGGATCCCGGCGAGCGCGCGCGCATCCGGCAGATCGAGGCCGAGGAGTGGCACCACCGCCAGCTCGTCGGCGACATGCTGCGCGACCTCGGCGGCCGGCCGAACAAGGTTCGCGAAGTGATCTTCTGGATGATCGGCCACACCATCGCGGGCTTCTGCCACGTCGGCGGCTGGTTCTTCCCGATGTACGGCGCCGGCCGGCTGGAGCGCGGGAACATCGTCGAGTACGAGGTCGCGGCCGATTACGCGCTGGCGTGCGAACGCGAAGACCTGATCGACTCCCTGCTGGAAATGGCGGAAGTCGAGTGGGAGCACGAGCTCTACTTCCGGACCAAGGCAGCGGGCCACGGCCTTGCGCGCATCATCCCGTTGTGGGATCCGGCGCCGCCGAAAGAGACGATCCGGGCGCGGTTCCCTCAGGTCGCCTGATCGGCCAGCGCGGCGCTTTCGTGCTCGCGTTTGTGGAGATCGGCGACGCGCTCCTGGATCTTGACGTCGATCCGGTTCATCGCGAAGTCGCGGGCGACGCGGATCGCGTTCTTGATCGCCTTCGCGTTCGAACGGCCGTGGCAGACGATGCATCCGCCTTTGACGCCGAGGAGCGGAGCGCCGCCATACTCGGAGTAGTCCATCCGCTTCTTCAGATCGTCGAACGCGCGCTTCGTCAGCAGCGCGCCGAGTTTCCGGACCGGCGTGCGCGTCACCTCGGCGCGCAGCGTCTTTGACACGAACTCGCCGAGGGATTCGGAAGCTTTCAGCACGACGTTGCCGATGAAACCGTCGCAGACGACGACGTCGGCGTTGCCGTTGTAAATGTCGCGCCCTTCCGCGTTTCCCATGAAGTTGAGGCCTGTCTCTTTGAGGACGCGGAACGTCTCCTTCGTCAGCTCGTTCCCCTTCCCCTCTTCCTCGCCGATCGAGAGAAGGCCGACGCGCGGCTGCTCGATCCCGAAGATCATCTGCGCGTAGAAGTGGCCCATGACGGCGAACTCGCGGAGGTGAGAGGGCTTGGTGTCGACGTTCGCGCCGACGTCCAGCAGGACGGTGTGGCCCTTCGTGCTCGGAAGGATGGCGGCGAGGGCAGGACGGTTCACTCCCTCGATCGTGCCGAGAACCATGTAAGCCGAGGTCATGGCAGCGCCGGTGTGACCGGCGGAGACCATGGCGTCCGCGCGCCCGTCGCGAACGAGGTTGGCACAGATGCGGATCGAGGAGTTGCGCTTCTTCCGAATCGGAGAGAGCGCGGTGTCCTCCATCTCCACGACTTCGTCGGCGTGGACGATCTCGATGTTCGCCGGCGGATTCGTGCCGAGGTGGTGCTTGATCGCGTCCTCGCGTCCGACGAGGATGATGTGGACGGCGGGGTACTCGCGGGCCGCGATCAGCGCGCCCTTGACGATCTCGTGCGGCGCGTGATCGCCGCCCATCGCGTCAAGAGCGATCCGGCAGTCAGGCAACGCGGTGACCTCGAACTACAGGACGTCCTTGACCGCGATGACTTCGCGTCCCTTGTAGTACCCGCACTTCGGGCATACGCGGTGCGGCATCTTCGCCTCGTGGCACTGCGGACAGGTCGAGAGCGACTTCTGCTCGAGGAAGTCGTGCGCGCGGCGCGTGCGGGTGCGGGCTTTGGAGTGGCGTCGTTTTGGATTTGGCATCGTCAGAGCTCCTGATTTCGATTAGTTGTTGATCTTCTTCGCGAGCTGGTCCCGGATGTCGGCCAGAGCGCCCCAGCGTTCGTCGGTCTCCGGCGCGCAGTTGCACTGCTCCTTGTTGCGGTTCTTGCCGCATTCGGGGCAGAGGCCGAGACAGTTCTCATTGCACAGTGGTTTCATCGGAATCGAGAGCTGCACCTGCTCGATGGCAAGGTCGCGCAGCGGCACGGTTCGTTCCGAGTAGAACTCGACGTCGAGCTCCTCGGGCTGAGTGATCTCGACTTCTTCGTTCTCTTCAGTGACCTCGGGACGAGGCTGAAATCTTACGTGAAAGCTCGAAGTGGCGGCAAACGGGTACGGATCGAGGCAGCGCGAGCACTCGAAGTCGGCCGTGAATTTCACGCTGCCGTCCGCGACGTACTCGACGGCCGAGTTCCCCGCTTCGACGCGCGCCTCCGCCTCGACCGGGCCGACGTTCGAGACCTCTTCGCGCTCGAGCTCCGAGACGGCGACCGTGAACGTGCCGCGGTAGTCCTGCGGCCCGTGTTCGTCGATCTCGTCGAAATTGATGATGTCTCGGGTCATGAGGGGAGCCGCGGACACACTTCGCCCGCAGCCGGAAAGCACCGTAACCTCGTGATCCGCAAGACTATTTCGCCGCGATCCCCACGCGCAACTCCTCACCCGCGGCGGTGGAGCTCGCCGCCGCTTCGATCGATCGGGCGGCCTTCAGGTGCTCGATCCAGTCGTTCAGGTCGCGGGCGGAACGGAAGAGGCGCGGCGCGATGAGACGGAGGCCGGGGTTGTCGCTGACCTGCTCGAGCATCGGCAGCGCCTTTTGCGGGTCGATGCGGATCGACCAGCGGTTTCCGGCGAGCGCCGGCGCGTCGAACGTGTCGCTCTTGTACTTCGCGATCGAGTCGTCGTCGAACGCAACGAGGAGGTCATTGCCGATTTCCGCCGTCTGTACCGGGAAGGCGGCGTTCAGTTTCGTGAGCTGATCGAGCAGCGCGCGGCGCTCGGGGGTGTCGGGGATGACGACGACTTCGCGAGGCCTCGGGAGAAGCCTGCCCGAATCGACGGCGTAGAGGACGACGGCGCCCCCATCGCGAAGGAGGACGGACGCTTTCGCGCCGAGAAGGCGGTTCGATTCCTCGATGAGCCGCGGCGCGGAGGTGAACGTCGCGGTGAGAATGGCGTTCCGCGCGAACTTGTGTGGCGCGGGCAATCCGGGCGGCGCCGGTTGACTGGCCGGTGCCACGCTGGCGATGTCGATGGATGCCGGGCTGATCGTCACCGTGCTCACCGCCG
>JACZCU010005085.1_pt1 | contig 22191 bp, 23 predicted proteins | sample 8641851 | NCBI WGS metagenome assembly JACZCU01 (sample SAMN15324605, study PRJNA640507) | soil metagenome | isolation source: monocropping sugarcane control | place: China: Luxin town, Laibin City, Guangxi Province | collected 2019-07-25 | depth 10cm m | reverse complement strand
GGTTGTCGATGCTTCGGCGGGCTAAGAGCCCGCCGCTCCACTCTTCAGCACTTCCTTCGCCGCGCGAATCCCGCTATCGATTGCACCCGCAACCGTTCCGGTTTGATCGCCGCTCGTGGCTTCGCCCGCGAAGAACAACGTTTGCTGCACCGGCTTCGCGAGCGCAGCATGCGCGTTCGAGCCGCCGACTCCCGCATACGAATACGCGCCGCGGCTGAACGGATCGCTTTGCCAGTCGTGCGTGAACGCGGCGACGAGCAGCGAGTCGATGCGGCGTCGCGGCACGTTCCACGCACGCGACATCGAATCGAGCACGCGATCGATCATCGCGTCTTTCTCCGCAAGCAACGCATCGGCCGCGTGACCGCCAGCCCACGCCGTGAGAATCGGAGAACGCACCGGCGCGGTGGTCCACCACGTCGGCACGAAGCGATCCGACGAATGCAGGAAGTTCGGTCCTTCTTTCTTCTCGTCGGACCAGAAGCGTTCGCGGAATCGAAACGCGATCTTCACGACGTGACCTGCTTCGAGCTTCGCGATCGCTTTCTCTTTCTCCGTCAACGCGGGATCGAAACGAATCGCGCCCTGTTGTTCGCGCGGTGCCTTCCACACGCCGATCGGAATCGTGATCACCACGGCTCGCGCGTGAATCGTGAATGCCTTCGACGATGCGTTCGTCGCGCTGCACGTCAGCGTCACCGAACCCTTCGACCATGCGACGTCCGTGACGAGAGTGCCGAGGCGGAGATCGGTTTGTTGAGGGGCGAGACCGAGGCGCAGCCACGCGATGAGCGAGTCCTGTCCGTTCGCGATGCGGAACTGACGCATGCCTGCATCCTCATCCTGTTCCGAATCCGCGGAAGACAACGCGAGAGTGCTCATGCGCTCCACATGCGCGGCGTGATAACTCTCGACGAATGTGCGCGCGAGCTCCTTCGTACGCGTGTCGAGATCTTTGCGTGAGCGCAGAAATTCTGCGAACGGCACATCCGACTTCAGCGTCTCGATCTTCGACGTGACGCGTTGAATCGAGCTCCAGAAGTTTGCGATGCGCGTGCGTTTACCCTCGCGCGTCCACACGTGATCGTCCGGCAGTTCGGTTGCGGCGAGTGCGGCGGCGTCGACGATCGAGAATGTCGATGCATTCGCGCCGTGAATGAACTCCGCACCGAGCTCGATCGGCAGTGGAAGATCGGGAAGATGCAGTGTCGAGATTCGTCCGCCGGCGCGTTCTCGCGCTTCGAGAAGACAAACTCGTTTTCCCGCGCCCGAAAGCGCGCGTGCGGCAGCAAGTCCGGATGCACCAGCACCGATGATCGCGACGTCGTACTTCACGCGATCAGCTTAGTGCGGGGACGGTGCCGAGTGGTGCGACGAAATTTCGTCAGGCGTCGCCGACGATCTCTCGCCACGGCAGTTGTCTTACGAGCAGAACCTTCTCGTCGATTTCACCCTGCGTGGCCCGGTCCCCCAGCACACGGCGGAGGTATTCCACTTCCGACGAGACCAGGCGATTGTGTTTGGGCAGGAGGCGGGTGGCGGCGTTTTGAAGGTTGCGCTCGGAGACGGAGATGAGCTTCGGCGTTCTCTTGATTTGCGCGTCCATATTGGAAGGCAACGATGAAGCTTGCCGAAATCATCCTAGTGCTCAGCTCACCGTTTTCGCGTGTTCGCTGTCACCCGCGTTTGTAATGACGTTTTGAACGCGAAGGAATCCTGCACAAATGTCTGTCGCGAGGGGACGCAACCGCAGAGCGCGCAACGCATTCCGTCGAGATGGGCCGCGCGCGAATGACCACAATGCTGACAACGCTTCATAGGCGACTCCATGAGAGTTATTTAGAGCGAGATCGATGCCTCTCGAACGCGCTCTCATGTGCGAATGAGTCTGCGGCCGCCTCCCAAAACACTCGCGTTTTGCTAATTCCGGTAGACGAAATGAGGGTTCAGGCCGCTTCGGATGGGCGATTCATCTTCATTTCGTAGATGCGCGATGCAATCGTTCGCCGCCGCGGCTACCATCTCGCGTCATGAGCGAACTGACGGATGCGATCAAGGCAGGAGACGTGTCGCGCGTGAACGCATTGCTCGATGCCGATGCGAGTGCAATCACCGCGAGCGAGAACGGCGTCACGCCGCTGATGTTCGCGATCTACCACGGCAAACAGGACGTTGCTCATGCGCTCGCGCAGCGGCATCCGTCGCTGTCGTTTCCCGAAGCGTGTGCGTTAGGCGATGAAGCGCGCGCGAAGTCGATGCTTGCGTCGGACGCGTCGTTGCTCGAGCAACGCAGCGCGGATGGATTTCCGCCGCTCGGTCTGGCGATCTTCTTTCGACACGGTGCGCTCGCGCGATGGCTCATCGAACAAGGCGCGGATGTGAATGCCGCCGCGGAGAATGCACAGCGTGTGGCGCCACTGCATGCGGCCGTCGCGGTGTGCGATCGCGAGACCGCGCACATGCTCCTCGAGCGCGGCGCGAATGTGCACGCGAAGCAGCAGATGGATTACACGCCGCTGCACGGCGCGGCGAGTCGCGGCGATATCGATATGGCGAAGATGCTGATCAGTCACGGTGCGGATCTGCGCGAGCAGGGGACCGACGGCATGACGCCCGCCGACGTCGCCGAAAAATACGGTCATCCCGAGTGGCTCCTCGGCCTCACGTCGTGACCATCTTCGGCTTCGCGTGAAACTTGATGTCGGGGAACGAGCCGCGCGCGAAGAAGATGTGCTGCGCAATCGGCCACGCCATACGCAGCGATGCGAACGCGAGCTCCATCATCGATGGTGATGCCGATGCGATGCGCATCGCGTGACGCATCCATCGCCGCGTGAGAATGCGCGCGCGAAAGCGATCGCCGGTGTATTGCCGCAGCACGTTCGCATCGCCCGTGTCGAAGTACGACGTGATCACTTCTGCCGCGAACGTCGACAAGCGCATTGCGCCATCGAGACCGCCCGCGGTGAGTGGCGAGACCGCGCCTGCAGCATCACCGATGAGCAAGCCGCGCGTCGATGCGATGTTGCGCAGGATTCCGTTGACCGGGATGTAGCCGCCGCGGCGCTCGATCGTTTTTCCGACGTTGAACGGCAGCGACGCGCGGAACTGCTTCAGCGCATCCGACGCGCACCAGTTTTTCTTCGGATATCCCGCGATGCCGATGTGCGCTTCGTGGCCGTCATTCGCAACCCATGCGATGTATCCCGGTGCGACGCGCGGATCGAGAAAGCAATGCAGCACCGGCTCGCGCGAGATGGGCGGAACGACTTCTTCGACGCCGAGGAGGAGCGAGGTGTTGCGATCGAGTCCGAGGTGTTGTGCGACGAGCGAGCGCGCGCCATCTGCACCGACGATGAATCGCGCATGCACGCGCTCCGTGCGTCCGTTGCGAACGAACGTCACGCCGTCTTCTTCGCACGACGTCACGCGCGCGCCGGGAATCCACTTTACGCCGACGCTCGCACATTGATCGAGCAGTTGCAGATACAACCAGCCCATGCGCCCAACGCGAAACTCATCGCGCTCCGCGCGCAACGACATCGACTGTCTCGATGGCGAGTACAACACGACGTCGCGAATCGGCGGCCCGAGCTGCTCGTCCGGCAGCGGGAAGTCTTCCCACGTTTTGCGCACGAAGATGCCGGTGGTGTGAACCGGCCCGGCAATCGATGGCTTGCGATCGAGCATCACGACGCGAAGGCCGCGACTGGCGAGCAGGCGAGCGCAGCGAAGCCCGGCGAGACCGGCGCCGATGAGAGCGATGTCGAAGGTGGTCGTCGGTTGTCGGTAGTCGGTAGTCGGGAGCGACGAGGCAGAAGTGGAGCACATGACGAGAACTTTACGTTGCAAAGTTGGTGCGCGCAAGAGACGAGGATGACGGTATTGAAAACGTGGCTGGCAAACCCGGTGAGGTCGTGAGTCGGTTCTCCCGACAACCGACTACTGACAACCGACTACCGCTTATCTGTGCTTCGAGAACACCAGTGTCGCGTTCGTTCCGCCGAAGCCGAACGAGTTCGACAGGACGTGCTCGACTTCCATCGTGCGTGCCTGGTTCGGCACGTAGTCGAGATCGCACTCGGGATCGGGGTTCTTGTAGTTGATCGTCGGCGGGATGATGCCGGTCTTCACCGTCATCGCCGCGATCGCGGACTCGAGACCGCCGGCGGCGCCGAGGAGATGGCCGGTCATCGACTTCGTCGAGCTCACCGCGACCTTGTACGCGTCTTCGCCGAACACGCGCTTGATCGCCAGCGTCTCAGTCTTGTCGCCGACCGGTGTCGACGTGCCGTGCGCGTTGATGTACTGAATGTCTTTCGGCGTAAGCCCCGCATCTTTCAGCGCGCGGTTCATCACGCGCACCATGCCGTCGCCGTCTTCCGCCGGCGAGGTGATGTGGAACGCGTCGCTCGACATGCCGTAGCCCGAAAGCTCGCAGTAAATCTTCGCGCCGCGTGCGAGTGCGTGCTCGCGCTCCTCGAGAATGAGCACTCCCGCGCCTTCGCCCATGACGAAGCCATCGCGCTCCGCGTCCCACGGACGCGATGCCGTCGCGGGATCATCGTTGCGTGTCGACAACGCGCGCATCGCCGCGAAGCCGCCGAGAGCGAGTGGCGTGATGACCGCTTCACTGCCGCCGGCGAACATGATGTCCGCTTCGTCGTAGCGAATGATCTTCATCGCATCGCCGATCGCGTGTGCGCCGGTGGCGCATGCGGTGGCCGGTGCGGAACTCGGACCCTTCGCGCCGAACTTGATCGAGATCTGCCCCGCGGCGAGATTCACGATCAGTCCCGGAATGAAGAACGGCGAGATGCGCGACGGGCCGCGCTCCAGCAGCTTCGAATGCATTTGCTCGATGAGAGGAAGTCCGCCGATGCCCGAGCCGATGATCACGCCGACGCGATCGCCGTCTTCCTTCGCCAGTTCGAGACCGGAGTCATCGACCGCCATCTGCGCGCTCGCGAGCGCGTAGTGAATGAAGGTATCGGACTTCTTGACCTCTTTCTTGTCGATCCACTGTTCGGGATCGAAGCCGTGCACTTCGCCGGCGATCTGCGCCGTGTACGCGCTGGCGTCGAACTTGGTGATGCGTCCGATGCCGGAACGGCCTTCGATCAATCCCTGCCACGTGGCCTCGTTTCCGACACCAAGCGGCGAGATCATTCCAAGACCGGTCACCACGACACGACGTTTGCTCAAGAAATCGGCTCCTTCGAAAAATGCAGCGAGAAATGCGCGAATGAAGAAACGTAGGACGGGCTTCAACCCGTCCACTTTCTTCAAGGGGACGAGCTGAAGCCCGTCCTACGTCAGCCTTTGGCTTTGTCCTTACTGGGCCTTGGCGCGGCTGTCGATGTACGACACGGCGTCCTTGACCTTACGGATCTTCTCCGCCTCGTCGTCGGAGATTTCCACTCCGAATTCTTCCTCGAACGCCATGATCAACTCGACCGTATCGAGCGAATCAGCGCCGAGGTCTTCGACGAACGACGCTTCCGCAGTGACTTCTTCCGCGTCGACGCCGAGCTGCTCGACGATGATGGACTTGACCCTTTCCTCAACCGACATCGGTGTTCCTCCCTCGTGTACTTGGGCACGAATGCAGTGCGCGTTTTAGCACAACCCGCAAGGCCTCGAAAACCCGGCCGCGGATCGTAATCTATTCTGCACGGATGAAGCCCACGTTCTTCGCCACGCCCGCGGACTTCCGCAACTGGTTGGAGAAGCATCATCGCGACACGGCCGAATTGCTCGTCGGCTTTCATCGAAAAGGCTCGCGATTGCCGAGTATCACGTGGCCCGAATCGGTCGATCAGGCGCTGTGCTTCGGCTGGATCGATGGTGTGCGCAAGGGTCTGGATGCGGACAGCTACACGATTCGCTTCACGCCGCGAAAAGCGAAGAGCAAGTGGAGCGCGGTGAACATCCGGCGCGCGAAGGAACTGCAGGAACAAGGGCTCATGACCGAAGCGGGACTCGCGGAGTTCGCAAAGGCCGATGCGCAGCAAGCGAACTACTCGTACGAGCAGCGCCGCGAAGGCTTGCCCGCAGATCTCGAAAAAGAATTTCGCAGGCACGCGAAAGCATGGAAGTTCTTCACCGCGCAGCCGCCGGGATATCAGCGCACGCTTGCGTTCTGGGTGAGTAGTGCGAAGCGAGAAGAGACGCGGTTGTCGCGGCTTGCGAAGTTGATCGAGTTTTCGGAGCGAGGGGAGAGGATGCGGTGATTTGGAGGGCAATGGCAAAAGCCACCGCTTTAGTCCCGGCGAAAGAAAGCGGTGGCTTGCGCCACCGCACTCCAAAGGTATAGTCCGCCGCGCTTGCGGAAACGAATCTTCACCTACGAACAAGCTCTCGCGCTCTGGCCCGACGTGCAGCGCATCACGCACGAAGCAGTGCAGCGCATCGATGCGCTCGCGTCCGATCAGGCCACCGACTATCAGCGCGTCGTGCAGGAATGGGCCGAGACGATCATCGACATGGGCATCGAAGTGAAAGGCCTCTGGCTCGTCGACTTCGACAGCGGCGGCGGCTATTACTGCTGGCGGCATCCCGAGCCCGCGCTCGAATACTTTCACGGATACGAGGAAGGTTTCGGCGGACGCGTGAAGTTGAATTGAATCCCATATGCTGAAAGCCGTCGCCTTCGATCTCTGGGAAACACTCATCACCGACACGCCGGAGCTCTCGCGCCAGCAGGAGCGACTGCGCATGTCGCGCATGGAAGAGATCCTCGCGCGTCGCGGACACAGCGCCATCGCCGATCGCATCGAGCATGCGTATCGCGCGCTGTGGCACAAATGTCAGGAGTTGTACTGGTCCTCGGACGTCGACATCCCGTGCCGTCGCCAGATCGAACATTTTCTCGACGAGCTGCAACTCGATCCGGCGTCGTTCGATGAGGCGATGCTCGCGGAGCTCGAGCATGCATACGCGAACGCCGCCGTCGACGTGCTTCCCGCGACCGTGAACGGCGCGCCCGAAACGTTGCGCGAATTGAAAGCGCGCGGCTTCGGCATCGGCTTGATCAGCAACACCGGCCGCACTCCCGGCTACGCATTGCGCGGCATTCTCGATGCGCTCGAGCTTTCACCGTCGATCGATGTGATGGTGTTCTCGAATGAACACGGCTCGTGCAAACCACAACCTTCGATCTTCGAAGCGCTCCGCCGCGGCCTCGGCGTCCCGTACGACGAAATGATGTTCGTCGGCGATAACCTCTACGTCGACGTGCATGGCGCGCAAAAATGCGGAATGCTCGGCGTGCACTTCGCGCCCGCGGTGCGTGGTACCGCGATCGCGCCGCCCGTCGATCACGGACTGGAGATCATTCCGGACGCGCGTGTCACCGAGTTGCATGACTTGTTGCACGTCGTCGACGCGTTCCACTCCGCGCCGAAACTGTAAGCATCATCTTTGCACTATCCTTGCGGCCGATGACTCTTCGCCCGCGCATCGTCGCGATCCTCGCTGTCCTGCTCCTGGTCTTCGCAGATCCAAGCGCTGAAGCCCAATCCAAAAAGAAGAAAAAGACGACACCGCGTCGCAAGACCACGACGACGCGAAAAGCAGCGCCGAAAGCGCTGCCTGCACCAACACCGGTGGGCGCCACGTTCGAGCAGCGACTGTTGTCGCTCGTGAATTCTTCGGTGTCGCAAAGCGCCGATTCCGGCATTCAGATCGTCGAGCTCGAAACCGGTCGTGTCGTCGCGGAGCGCAATCCGCACATGCTCCTCGCACCCGCGTCGAACATGAAACTCTTCACGACCGCGGCCGCGATCGACATGCTCAAGCCGTCGTTCGAAGTGACAACCGGCGTGTACGTGCGCGGCAACATCGATCCGAACGGAACGCTCAACGGCGATTTGAAAGTCGTCGGCAAAGGCGATCCGACGATCGGCGGACGCTTTCACGACGGCGAGGCCACCGCGGTGATTCAGGAGTGGGCCGCGGATCTCAAGCGCGCCGGCATCAAGACGATCAACGGCGATTTGATTTTCGAATACGGCTACATGGATACGGAGTACATCCATCCGACGTGGCCGCTCGATCAGCTCACCGCGTGGTACGAAGCGCCGGTGGCCGCGTTCGCGTTGCAGGAAGGCTGCATCGAAGTGCGCGTGCTGCCGTCACGCGCGGGCAAGCCGTGCGTCGTGCAACTCGATCCTCCGACATCGTTCGTGCAGGTGCAGAACAGTTGTCGCACCGGCGGGGGGCTTCCGTACATCACGCGCAATCGCGGCTCGAACACCGTAATCGTACGCGGCGGTGTGCCCGCGCGATCGGGGGCGACCGAGGTGTTCATCACGATCGAGAACCCGGTGCATTACTTCGCGACCGTGACGAACGAAACGTTCCAGCGCGCGGGCATCGCGATCAAAGGAAAAGTCTCGCTCGTGCCGCGCGACGCGCGACCGGACTGGCGTCTCGTCACGAAGCACTCGACGCCGCTCAGCATCCTCGTCTACGTCATCAACAAGAAGAGTCAGAACCACTACGCCGAGCAGGTGCTGAAGATGATCGGCGCGGAAGAGCGCAAAGATGGCTCGTGGGCTGGCGGCACCGCGGAAGTGAAAGAGTGGCTCACGACGAAAGTCGGTGTGCCCGCGGGTGAGTTTGCGCCGACGGACGGCTCAGGCATGTCGCGCAACAATCGGGCGTCGGCGAACGCGTTCATCTCGCTGTTGCGATACATGTGGAAGAGCCCGTGGCGCGAAGAGTTCGTGAGCTCGCTGCCGTACAGCGGCGATCCCGATTCGAAATTCGGCAATCGTCTGCGCCAGGCGCCGTACGCGCGTCAGGTGTACGCGAAGACGGGCTACATCTCCGGCGTCATCGGATTGTCGGGATACGTGCACGCGCAGAGCGGAAAGGTCTACGCGTTCTCATTTCTCTTCAATCGCTATCGCGTCGGCGTCTTCGCCGTTTACCGGCTGCACGACGAGATGCTGAAGGAGATCATCCGTTCGGGTTGAGAACGAATGGTGGTCTTCGAACAGCACGTTGCCGCTCGTCTCGCCAAGAATCGCTACGAGATTTCCCAAACGCATGGCGGCCAATATAAAAGTGCCGCGCCGTCTCGAAGTGAACGGAAGGTTACGGGAGCGTAACTCTTCGTGACTACAGCCTGATGGCCTGGCTGCTCGGCGTGAATTGCAGCGTGTACACCCCTCCGGCTTTCCGCATCGTCGCGACTGCCTGAAATCCGGGGAACTTCAACACGTTGCCGATGATCTCGCCGTCGTCGCGGTCGACGAACAGGCGCACCGCTTCGTCGACGTTCTCGGCATCGAGGGTGTGAAAAGCGACGGCGCCCGGAGTGCGATCACTGACCGGATGTCCACTGCCATCGGTCAGATGACGCTCCTCAATCGTGAAGCGAATCATCAATCGAACGATCTCTCCTCGCGAACGACCTGCAATTCCGATGCATGGATGCCGCGTTCTATACTCAACTTACGGAGACGGAACATGAGCGACGAACGTGTATTGCGCGATATCCCAGTCATCGGCCGAGTCGATCTTCACGAGGTGGAACGCCCCGAGCCAACCTCCTCGGAACGTTTCGCGGACTCGATCCCGCTCGCGCTCACGTTCGATGACGTCCTGCTCAAGCCCGCTCGCTCGGATGTGCATCCGAACTTCGTCGATGTGAGCACGCGTCTCACGCGCGACATCCGTCTCAACATCCCCATCCTCTCCTCGGCCATGGATACCGTCACCGAAGCGCGTCTTGCGATCGCCATGGCGCAGCACGGCGGTCTCGGCGTGATTCACAAAAACATGTCGGCGGAGCGGCAGGCCGAAGAAGTCGACAAGGTCAAACGATCCGAAGCGGGGATGATCGTCGATCCCGTGACCATGCGCCCGTGGCAGAGCATCGCCGAAGCGCTGCAGGTCATGGAGAAATACAAAATCAGCGGCGTGCCCGTCACCGATGCCAACGGAAAACTCGTCGGCATTCTCACCAATCGCGATCTCCGCTTCGAAACGCGCTTCGATCTTCCGATCGCCGAGCGCATGACCAAAGACAACCTCGTCACCGTTCCGGTCGGAACGACACTCGAACAGGCGCGCGAGGTTCTGCACCACCATCGCATCGAAAAGCTGCTCGTCGTCGATGGCAACGGTGATCTCAAAGGTCTCATCACCGTCAAAGACATTCAGAAAGCGCGTCGTTACCCGCAAGCCGCGAAAGATCCTCTCGGACGTCTTCGTGTGGCCGCGGCAATCGGCGCGGGCAAAGACGGCATCGAGCGAGCGCGCGCATTGATCGACGCCAAAGTCGACGTCATCGTGCTCGACTCCTCGCACGCGCACTCCGCGGGCGTGCTCGACACCGTGAAGCAATTCAAGAAGCTCTATCCCGATACGCCGCTCATCGCCGGCAATGTTGCGACGTACGAAGGTGCGCGCGATCTGTGTGAGCTCGGCGTCGATGCGATCAAAGTCGGCATCGGGCCGGGATCGATCTGCACCACGCGCGTCATCGCGGGTGCAGGCGTTCCGCAGATCACCGCGATTCTCGAGTGCGTGCGCGCTGCTGAAAAATTTGACGTGCCGATCATCAGCGACGGCGGCATCAAATTCAGCGGCGACATCACCAAGGCACTCGCTGCGGGCGCGAACACGGTGATGATCGGATCGCTCTTCGCCGGCACCGATGAAGCGCCGGGCGAGACGATTCTGTATCAGGGCCGCACCTTCAAGGCGTATCGCGGCATGGGCTCCATCGCGGCGATGCAGGCGGGCTCGAAGGATCGCTACTTCCAGGAAAACGCCGACGACATGACCAAGCTCGTGCCGGAAGGCATCGAAGGCAAAGTGCCGTACAAAGGCTCCGTCGGCGCAATGATCCCGCAGATGGTCGGCGGCCTTCGCTCCGGCATGGGCCTCGCTGGTGCGAAAGACATCGAAGACCTGCGCACGAAGACGCAATTCGTTCGAATTACCGCCGCCGGTCTTCGCGAGTCGCACGCGCACGACGTCACGATCACGAAGGAAGCGCCGAACTACCGGATCGAAGAATGAGCCGCGCCGCACGCGCGGATCTCGAAAAGGCGGGCGTCGAGCCCGCCTTTTTTGTTGGTGATCGCATGCTGAAGTGACATTTCGTTCTCTCGGCTTGCGGGTTATTTCTATGTTGTAATAGCATTACTTCCCGGGAGGCCGTAAATGAAGAAAGTCCTTCTCGGGTTGTTCCTCTCCCTGGTTGCGTTCCCTCTCCTCGCCGAGAGCGTCGTCGCTGTCGATCCGATCGCGCCGACCTCGCAGGACCGCATTTCCTTCCGCATCCCAACCCATTGCAGCGCGGAGACGATCAGCGTCAGCCGTGAGAACCACCGCATCCGCATCGTGCTGCAGTTGCACGACGCGATCTGCGATCCGCCGTTGCCCAGCACCCACATCGTCACGATCGACCCACTGCCTCCCGGCCGGTATGGCGTTGCGGTGTTTCCCAACGAATCGGATGCGATCTACGCGCAGAACGAGTTCGTCGTGCGCAACGGTGAGCCAAAAACATTCGAAGCCCATCCGTTTGCGATCCCGGTGAACGCGCCATTCACGACGCGCGTGCGCTTGTCGCGCGCGGAGGATGGCTGGTCGGTTTGTGCGGTGCAGGATTGTGAAGGCGTCGAGCTGTTCGTCGACGGAACGAAGGTCGCGTTCGAGAACGATACCGGCGATCAGGGCTTATGGTTCACACCGCCGAATCGTTCGACGTACGGCTTCGTCGACATCGAACTGCATCGCGGCACGACCGTCGAAACACAAACGGCCGCGCTCTACTACTACGACCGTCCCGACATCTCGCTCTTCGAGCGCGTGCTCTTTCCGGTGCTCACGACTACCGGCGGCTTGAACGGCTCGATGTGGGTTAGCGAAGCGACGATCGCGAACGCGAATCCGTTCTACGTCACGACGCCGTACGACATCGCGGCGTTCGCCTGCATCGCGCCGCCATGCGGCACGGAGCGCATCGATCCTCTGCGCGCGTTCCGCTTCGATGGCAACGGATATCCGCACGGCGCGTCGCTGCTGGTGAGTCGCGAAGAAGCCGATCGGCTCGCGTATTCGCTGCGCGTGCGTGACACATCGCGCGTGAAAGAAGGATTCGGCGCGTCGGTGCCGGTGGCGCGCGAACGCGACATGTCGCGTCTGCAGCCGCTCGTGCTCGCCGACATTCCGCGCGATCCGCGTTATCGCGTGAAGCTGCGCGTCTACGCGATTGCCACGCATGGCGAGACGCAGGCGTTTCCGGGCATGCGCATCGCCGCGGATGACGCGCATCTCGACGACGTCGAAACCTCCGGCATTCTTCTTCACGGACCCGGCAACGTGTACGAGCCGCTCTACGGCGAATACGATCTTCCACCTGGAAGCGAAGGGCAGCGTTCGACGATCTTCATCGATCCCGCGAGCGCGTTGCTCACGTGGGCGTTCGTCACGGTGACGAACAACGAAACGCAGCAGGTCACGATCATCGAGCCGGACTTCGCTGGAATGCCGTGCGTCAATTGCGGGGAGCCACGCCAATGAAACGACTTTTCTTCACGCTGCTGTTCGCTCTTCCGCTCTTCGCCAATCATCCCGTCGTGTTGCAGCCGGCCGCGCCGACGTCGAAAGATCCGATCGAATTTCAGATCGCGACCTACTGCGGCGGCGAGACGTTGAGCACGACTCGCGTCGGTTCGGTGATCAAGATCGAAGTCTCGACCTTTGCGGTGCCTTGTGATCCTCCGATTCAATTCATTCGCGCGACGCGCATCGATCCACTGCCGCCGGGTCGCTATCGCGTCGAGGTGTTCGAGCAAGGCGTCGATTTCGTCTACGCGATGCGCGAGTTCTTCGTGCGCAGCGGCGAAGCGAAAACGCTTGAAGTGCATCCGTCCGTGCTGCCCGCGGGTGCGGATGAAAATTCGCACACGCGCATGCGCATCAACCGCACGAACTTCCAGTCGATCTGCAGCGGCACCTGCGACGGCGTGACGATTCGCGTCGGCGGTGTGGTGGTGACGGATGCGAAGACCGACGCGAACGGCATCTATGCGTGGTTCACGCCGCCGCCGCGCGAGGAGCCGGGACTCGTCGACATCGAGCTGCAGTATGGCGACGCGATCGAGAGACATGCGTTTGCCGTCGCGTACACCAATCGACTCGATGCCTCGCTGTACGAGCGCATTCTGTTTCCGGTGCTCGATGACCTGCGCGGCGCGAACGGCTCGCACTGGGTGAGTGAGGTCGTCTTCGCGAATCCGAATTTCTGGTACGCCGACCTCGGACCGAACATTGCGCCGATCTCCTGCGTCACGTCTCCGTGCGGCACGGATCGGCTGTCGCCGAATTCATACACGTCCTACTACGGCGGCGACTTTCCTCACGGCGCATTGCTGATCGCACCGCGTGACGATGCAAACGCGCTCTCGTTCTCGCTGCGCGTGCGCGACATCTCGCGCGTTGCCGATACGTACGGCACGCAGATTCCGGTCGTGCGCGAGCGCGACATGCAACGCAATACGACCCTCGTGTTGCCCGATGTTCCGCGCGATCCGAAATACCGCGTGAAACTGCGCGTGTACGCGATCGAGCCGTACGGCTCGGATCCGCTCCATTCGTGGGTGCACATCGTCAACGCCTCCACGAGCGCAGAGAAGACCGAGAGCGTCGAGTACGCGCCGGGCGAGACGATCGTGGAGCCCGCATACGCGGAGCTCGATCTGCCCGCGGGTACGGAAGGCGAACGTTCCGCGATTTACATCGAGCCCGCGTTCAACACGCTCACGTGGGCGTTCGTCACGATCACGAACAACGAAACGCAACAGGTCACGATCGTCACGCCGAGTGGCGGCGGCCGTGACATGCCGTGCTTCACCTGTCGCGAGCCATAATCGTCGCGATGAACGAGTATCCGATCGCCGACGATTTTTCCGTGCGCATCACCGACGACCATCGCATCGAATACGCGAGTGCGGCCCATGGCCGCCTCGCGTGGTTTCCGGAGTGGGAACACGCGGATCGCGATCTCCGCCACTTCGTCGCCGCCGACGTGCCCCTCGGCACATTCGACGAGCCGTACACCGACAGCGGTGACGACGGCTGGTCGATCGTGATCTTCGAACAAGGCGGCTGGGTGTACGTCCAAGAAGGCGAGCGCAAATTTCGCGTGAGCACCGAGCGCTACATGCAGGCGTGGGCGGCGCTGATCGACCTGTTCAATCCGACGGAACCGGTGTGAAGCGAGACTAGAATCCGCGGTCTGATGACCGACACCGCAACATCCCGCCAGTTCGCGCACGAGCTCGTCGATCTGCTCTTCGATCACGTCGATCACATCGCCGATCGTCCGGTCGTCGCGTGGCGTCCCGAAGAAGAGATCGCGCAACTCGTGCGTCTCGGCGATGCGCCATCGACGCCGATCGAGCTCGCGCGACTCGTCGCCGATTCGTCGATTCAACTGCATCACCCGTCGTACATGGGACATCAGGTTTGTCCGCCGATTCATGAGGCCGCGCTCGCGGATCTCCTGATCTCGATGCTCAATCAGTCGACGGCCGTGTGGGAGATGAGTCCGATCGCGACGCCGATCGAAAAGGAAATCATTCGCTGGCTCGCGAGTCTCGCCGGCTATCCCGATACCGCGCTCGGCACCGCGGTTTCCGGCGGCTCCGCTGCGAATCTCACCGGCCTGCTCGCGGCGCGTGCGCGATTCAACGCCGATGACGAGACGATCGGCAAACGTCCCGTGCTCGTCACCTCCGCGGATGCGCATTACTCGATCGCCCGCGCCGGCGCGATCATGGGCATTCCCGCGATCGATGTGTTGAAGGTTCCGACCGATGCCGCGCATCGCATGGATGTCGATGCGCTCGAAGAAATACTCGCCGCGGTCGATGCGCGTGATGACGCGGCGTTGCTCGCGATCGTCGCAACCGCAGGATCCACAGCCACCGGCGCATTCGACCGGCTCGACGAGATCGCGTTGCTGCGCGACAAGTACCGCACGTGGTTGCACGTCGATGCCGCGCATGGTGCGTCGGTGCTGCTAAGCGAGCGCTTCTCGCATCTCGTCCGCGGACTCGCACAAGCCGACTCGTTCTCGTGGGATCCGCACAAGATGATGTGGATGCCACTCTCCCTCGGCACGATTCTCGTGCGCGACGGCGTGTGGCTGCGACGCGCGTTCGAAGCGGACGCGCCGTATCTCTTCCACGGCGGCGGCCAGAACCTCGGCGAGGTCACGATTCAGTGCTCCAAGCGCGCCGACGCGATCAAGTTGTGGATCGTGTTGAAGTCGGGCGGCGTCGTTCCGATCGTGAACGCACTCGAGCGCACATCGGACATGGCGCGCTATCTCTACGAGCGCATCGTTGCTTCCGACGATTTCGAAGCGATGCACGAGCCGATGCTCAACATCCTCTGCTTTCGCAAGCGCGGACTCAGCGACGAACAGCACGCCGATCTGCGCGAACGTTTGATTCGCAGTGGCCGCGCGTGGATCACGACCACCGTGCTTCGCGGCGTGCGCGTGCTGCGCGTGACGATGATGAATCCACGCACGAGCGAAGCGGACGTGGATGCGATGCTCGACGCGCTGCGGAGCGTGTGATGGCGAAGCTGCGCGTTGTTCTCGTCGAGCCGCAGGAAGCGGGCAACGTCGGCGCCGCCGCGCGCGCGATGCTGAATTTCGGTTTCGACGAGCTGTGGATCGCGGGGTCGCATCCGCAACTGCTGCCGGTGTCGAGCTGGTGGGCGAGTGGTGCAGACGAGATTCTCGAACGCGTGCGCCTCGTGCCGACGCTCGCCGATGCGATTGGCGACGCGCACGTCACGGTCGCGACGACCTCGATGCGCGGACGCACGACGCCGGTGACGTTCACGCCGCCGACGCTTGCGGACAAATTCGCATCGTTGCAAGACGAGCAAACGCTCGCGCTGGTGTTCGGTCGCGAAGACAGCGGCCTCACGCGCGAAGAGCTCGCGCTCTGTCAGCACACGGTCTCGATTCCGACGAACGAGCGCTTCCCGACGATGAACCTCGCACAGTCGATCTGCGTCTTCTGCTACGAGCTTTCGTCGATCACGCCGAAGCCTTCATCACGCGATTTGCCCGAGGCCGCGGCGCTCGAGCGCATCCATCAGCGCGCGAAAGAGCTGTTGTTGTCGATCGGATTTCTGCACGAGAACAATCCCGATCGCATCTACGACGAGTTGCGCGCGATCGTTGCGCGTGCAGAGTTGGATGAGCGGGAAGCGACGATCGTCCTCGGCATGCTGCGGCAGTTCGACTGGGCGCTGAAGAATCCCCTGCCGAAGCCCGCGAAGCGCTAAGAGCTCGCCTCACTCACCGTGTCGTGATTCCGTTGCAGACACTCGCCGATGATCTCGATGAATGTGTCGAGATCGAACGGTTTGAGAATCGAATTGCAGACGGATGCGGCTGGGATCTTCTCGACGCCGCGTTTGCCCGCGGCGGTGAAGACGATGATGTGAGGGCGTTGTGCGCCGGAGTAGCGCTGGCCGATTTGTTCGATGAACTCGTAGCCGTTGAGGCGCGGCATCATGAGATCGAGGAGCACGAGATCGTACGGGCGATCTTCGGCCAGCCGATCGAGACCCGCCGCGCCATCTTCCGCGAGCTCCACCTCGAATTTCATGCGCTTCAGTACGGCCTGCAAAAGCACGCGGATGGCGAGGTCGTCATCGATGACGAGGATGCGTCGTCCGGTACCATCGAGTTTGTGTACTGGCATCGAAGCGTTTATGTCGTGACTCTCGTAACGATCAGTACGCAAACGACGTACCGACCTGAGGTATGGTCGCGAACCCGATCAAGAGTAAGCGTTCATCCGAGCTGCCGCAACCATGAGTTCTCCGACATTTGCACCAGACGCAACAAACGCGAACGCGTCAGTTTTTCCCTTCCGCCCCTGGGTGCGACGCGCCGGTGCCTCGATCGTGCTCGTCTCCGCATTCGTCAGCGCGGTCATTGTGATTACGCTTCTCGTTGTTCCGTCTGCACGTTATGGCTGGATCGGCGAGCGCTTCGTGTGGGTGTACATCGGCACGCTGTGGATCGGCGGACTGAAGGTCTGGCTCGGCACGCGGCGTCCGGTTGCAGAAATCGGTGAATCGTCGATGGTTTTGCGTCCGCTGCATCAATTCCGATCGCGCGTCGTGAATTGGGATGCGATCCGCGGCACCGAACAGATGCAGGGCGGCGACCGGCTCATCGTCTACTTCGACACAAAACGAGGCATGCGTTTCGTCGCGCTCAATTTGAATCTCGTGAAAGGCCGACGCGAATTTTTGCAACAGCTCGACGCTCGTCTGCGCGCGATGCACTTCCTCGAAAAGATCGTCGACCGATCACGATATCTTTCGCGGCCAGCATGAATCCGAAGAAGGAAATTGAACAGCTTCGCGCGGAGCTCGAGCGCCACAACCGTCTCTACTACGTCGAGGCGAAGCCGGAGATCAGCGATTACGACTTCGATCAGATGCTCCGCCGCCTCGAGAAACTCGAGTCCGAGCATCCCGAGCTCTTCGATCCGAATTCGCCGAGCCAGCGCGTCGGCGGTGCGCCGATCGAGAGTTTCGCGACGGTCATTCACGAACCGCCGATGCTCTCGATCGAGAACGCGTATTCGAAGGAAGAGCTGCGCGAGTGGCACGAGCGGGTGTTGCGCGGCGTCGGCCGCGAGTCGGTCGAATACGAAGCGGAGCTGAAGATCGATGGCGTCTCGATTTCGCTGCTCTACGAGAACGGCAAACTCGCGCGCGGCGCGACGCGCGGCGATGGCGTGCGCGGCGATGACGTTACGCCGAACGTACGCACGGTGCGCGCGATCCCGCTGACGATCGAGACACCAATCAAAAAACTCGAAGTGCGCGGCGAGATCTACATCTCGAAACGCGACTTCGAAAAAATCAACGAAGGACTCGACGACGAAGAGAAGCTCGCCAACGCGCGCAACGCCGCGGCCGGTGCGCTGCGGCAGAAGGATCCGAAGCAGGTCGCGCAGAAGCGTCTGAGCGCGTACCTCTATCACCTCGTGGCCGCGGACGACCTGCGCATCGAGTCGCAGTGGAACGCGTACGAGCTGCTCGACGCCGCGGGGCTGCCGACGAATCCGCATCGCGCGCTCTGCAAATCGCTCGACGAGGTCGAAGCGTTCATCGACGAATGGCAGCAGCATCGTCACGATCTGCCGTTCGAGATCGACGGCATCGTCGTGAAAGTGAATCGGCGCGACGAGCAGCTCGAGCTCGGTGCAACGTCGAAAGCACCGCGCTGGGTCGTTGCGTACAAATACCCGCCCGAGGCTGCGAAGACGGTGGTGAAGCGCATCAACCTTTACGTCGGTCGCACCGGCGCGGTGACTCCCGTCGCGGAATTCAATCCGGTGCAACTCGGCGGCACCACCGTCGTGAATGCCTCGCTGCACAACTTCGACGAGCTCGCGCGCAAGGACGTCCGCATCGGCGACACGATCGTCGTCGAAAAAGGCGGCGACATCATTCCGAAAGTCGTCGACGTGCTGCTCGATCAACGCCCCGCGGGCGTACAGAAGATCGAGCCGCCCGAACATTGCCCGGTGTGCGGTCAGCCGTTGCACAAATTCGAAGGCGAAGTCGCGATTCGTTGCACGAATCAGGGTTGTCCCGCGATCGTGCTGCAATCGATCACGCATTTCGCGTCGCGCAAAGCGATGGACATCGAAGGGCTCGGCGATCAGACCGTGCAGGCGCTGCTCGCGGAGAAGCTCATCAACGATTACGCGTCGGTGTATGAGCTGACGATCGATGCTGTTGCGAAGCTCGAGCGCAAAGGGGAGAAGTCGGCGAAGAAGTTGATCGAGCAGATCGAGCATTCGAAGACGCGCGAGCTGTCGCGCTTCATCTTCGCCCTCGGCATCCCGATGGTCGGCGAGCGCGCGGGAAAAATTCTCGCGGATCACTTCGGCTCGATCGAAACGTTGATGAACGCCACGGCCGAAGAGTTGATCGGGATTCACGAAGTCGGACCGAAGCTGGCCGAGGCGATTACGTTCTATTTCTCGGTCCCGGCGAATCGCGAACGCGTCGAGAAAATGCTGCGCCTCGGCGTCGCACCAACACACGTCGCGAAAGTCACCGGCGACAAACTCGCGGGCAAAACCGTCGTCGTCACCGGCACGCTCACGAAGTTCTCGCGCGACGAGATTCACAAACTCATCGAGCGCGAAGGCGGCAAGCCCTCGGGATCGGTTTCGTCGAAGACGAGCTATGTGGTCGCAGGCGAAGCCGCGGGCTCGAAGCTCGAAAAAGCGAACGCGTTGAAAGTGCCGGTGTTGAGCGAGGACGAGTTTCTCGAACTGATCAATGGAGCGGCGGGCTGATCATCTTGTCCACCACGAACTCCGCGAATGGCAACGCGCACGTGAATCCCGGCGACACCACGTTCAGCACATGCATCGATCGATCGTCGTGCTCGAGCACGAAGTCCATCTCGAGCGCGTGCTTCCGCGTGTCGTACAACTGCGCACGCACTCCGGGCAAACCCCACTTCGTGTAATCGCGCACATCGACTCCGTGCGCGAGCGACGCCGCGAGTCCGACGATGTGTTTGCGCGATGACTTGCGCAACTCTTCGATCGCGTGCGCGCGCAGTTCGCGTTGCGTCAGCAGCAGCATCGCGCTGTGAAACAGCGATGGCCGCGCGGTGGGACCGATCTTGATCGTGCCGTCGACCGTGAGCGTGAAATGCACGCCGAGGAATGGGAAGCGTGGATCGGGGACCGGGTAGAGATGTGTGCGCAGCGATTCGCGCGGCTCGTTCGAATACAGATACACACCGCGAAACGGCAGCATGCGATAGCGCTGCGCGAAGCCGAACGCGCGTGCGATCTTCACCGCGCCGAGCCCTGCCGCATTGATGATGCGGCCTGCTTGCATCGAACGATTCCACGCCGTGTTGAAACGCACATCGATGCGCTCGTGCTTCGCATCATCGAGCAGCGATTGCATCACCGCGCGCGGATCGACGGTCGATGTCGTGGGCGACCAGATCGCGCGCTCGAACACCTTCGCGCGCGGCTCGATCTCGTTCGCATCCTTCGCGCTGATCATCGACAGCGTCACGCCGTTCGCGACACCGCGTCGATGCAACTCATCGAGTCGCGGCAACTCTTCTTCGTCGCGCGCGATCACCAGCTTGCCGCAGCGACGAATCGGCAGTTTGCGGGAGACGCAATATTCGGTGAGACGCTCGTTGCCGATGCGCGTGAACCGCGCTTTCAGCGAATCGGGCGAGTAGTAGAAGCCCGCGTGCAACACACCGCTGTTGCGACCGCTCGCGTGCGCGGCGAGCGTCGATGCTGCATCGATGACCGTGATCCTCGCGTTGCGATCGCGGCGTCGCAGCTCGCGCGCGATCGAGAGACCGATGATCCCGGCTCCGATGACGAGATAGTCATCCATCAACGCGCGTCATCGCCATGCATAAACGTCGACATTCGCGCGCTCGCGCAACTGCGCCGTCCAACGATCGATTTCCGACTGCAGTCGCGACGCGCGCACCGCCGTGCGCACTTCCTCGCGCACGCTCGCGAGCGGCGGAACCGCCAGTCCGCGCGCGCGGCGCTGTTCGCTCCATGGCCCGCGGTAGTACTCGTCGATGTCGTCGTTCGTCACGAACACGAGCGGCGCAAATCGCTCCTGAATGTATGCCTCGACCTGCAACTGCCGCTTCACCAACGCGCGCAATTCGTCGAGCGTGAGCTCGGTGCGCGCGAGCGCGGCGTTGAACTCATCGATCGACGCGAAACGCTTCTGAATTTCGATGATGCGCGCTTCGATCGCGTCCGCCGGAATGTCCTGCGTGCCGAATCGCTCTGCATCGCGATGACGCAATGCCTGCGCGATCAACGCATCGAGCACGTCGTGACGAAAGTCGTCTTCACTCTCGGCGGTGCGTGGAAAGAATCGCAGCTCGACCATCTGCGAAACCTCCGAAACCGTCAGCACCTGCCGGTCGACGACGGCTGCAATGCGATCGACCGTGACGGCGCTCGCTGGAATCGCCGCGAGCAGAACGAGAAGAAGGAGACGGCGCATCATGCAAAGTTTACGGCAGGCGTCGCATGCGAGCGCGGGCGTACCATGACGGCATGCAATCCTTCCGTCGATGCGCCGCGGCGTTGCTGCTGCTGGCCGCGCTGTCTTCGTTCGGCGCTCCGCCGCGTAACTGGGGTCGTTGTCCCGCGCTGATCTCGCTCGACACATCCGAAACGATCTACGCCCTCGGCGACACGCACGGCGATTACGACCGCCTCGTCGCGCTGCTCGTTTCGGCGAAGCTCATCGACGGCGTGCCCGACGCGCCGAAGAACGCGCGGTGGAGCGGCGGGAAATCGATCCTCCTCGTAACCGGCGACATGATCGACAAAGGCTCGCAGTCGCTGCGCGTGATCGCGTTGTTCCGCGCGCTCACGCAATCCGCGGCATCACAAGGTGGACGCGTTGTGATCTCCGCGGGCAATCACGAAGCGGAGTTTCTCGACGATCCGCACAGCAGCAAGACGAAAGAGTTTCGCGCGGAGTTGAAGAACGCGAAGCTCACGCCGCGCGATGTTGCGAACGGTGACGACGCCGAAGGCATCGGCAAATTTCTGCTGTGCCTTCCGTTCGCGACGCGCATCAACGACTGGTTCTTCGCACACGCCGGCAGCACGAAGGGACGCACGTTCACGCAACTCGGCAACGACATCGTTGCGGGCGTCGACGCCGATGGCTACGCCGCGACGGTGCTCGCGGGAAAGAAAGGATTGCTCGAAGCGCGCATGACTCCGCCGTGGTGGGAGAAAGAGGGCGATGATCCGATCGAGAGTCACATGCGCTTGCAGGAGCACGCGGATGCGCTCCATGTGAAGCACATCGTGTTTGGACATCAGCCTGGCAGCTACGCCTTCAACGACGGCACATCGCGCAAAGCAGGGACGATGTTCGCGAAATTCGACGGCCTCGTGTTTCTCATCGACGTCGGAATGAGCCGTGCGGTGAATCACAGCAAGGGCGCGTTGCTGCGAATCGATCAGGCCGGCGCGACCGCGATGTTTCCCGATGGAACGGAGAAGGGGGTGTGGAGGCGAGTGATGAGTGATGAGAGATGAGTGATGAGAGATGAGTGATGAGTGATGAGTGATG
>JACZCU010073524.1_pt1 | contig 22222 bp, 22 predicted proteins | sample 8641851 | NCBI WGS metagenome assembly JACZCU01 (sample SAMN15324605, study PRJNA640507) | soil metagenome | isolation source: monocropping sugarcane control | place: China: Luxin town, Laibin City, Guangxi Province | collected 2019-07-25 | depth 10cm m | reverse complement strand
TCGCTCGTTCTACGGAATGCGCATCGGCAGCGATCACGCGCACGCGAAGTAATCGAGCTCATTCAACGCAAAACGCAAGAGGCCGGCGAGCAATCGCCGGCCTTTTTGTTGCGCGCGATTGCAACATCGGCGCTCGTATACTGCGTCGCATCGGAGGAACACCATGAAGAAGTCGATCATCACCTGCGTCCTGCTGCTCGTCGCCACGGTTGCTTTCGCATCGGAAGATGTCGTGAAGCGCGGCGCCGCCATCTCGCCGGACGCGAAGCCCGTCTCCCTCGCGAAGGTTCTCGAAAATCCTGATGCGTACACGAAGGATGCGGTCGTCGTCGACGGCGTCATCGCCGCAAGCTGCACGCGCAAAGGCTGCTGGATGCAACTCGCCCCATCCGAAGGCGGCGACAGCGTGCGCGTCACGTTCAAAGACTACGGCTTCTTCATCCCGCTCGAAGCGAAAGGAATGAAAGCCCGCGCCGAAGGCGTAACCGTCGTGAAGACCCTCACGAAAGCCGACGCCGATCACCTCGAAGAAGAAGGCGCCAAACTCAAACGCAACGAAGACGGCACCGCGACGGAAATCTCGTTCATCGCGAACGGCGTGGAGTTGACGAAGTAGAATTTGGCCATGGTCTACGAGGGAATCATCACGGTTGAACCCGGAAAGCGCGGCGGCCAGCCGTGCATCCGCGGCATGCGCATCACCGTGTATGACGTGTTGTCGTATCTCGCGTCAGGTATGACGGAAGAGCAGGTACTCACTGATTTCCCCTACCTGACGCGAGAAGACATCCTCGCGTGCTTCGCCTACGCAGCGGAGCGCGAGCATCGGATGCTGGTGGCGAACGAGTGAAGTTGCTGTTCGACCATCATCTTTCGCCCTCGCTCGTAAGACGTCTCGGCGATCTTTTCCCACACTCAGAACACGTTTGGAATCTGGGATTGCACTGTGTCGCTGACGTCGCGATATGGGCATACGCGCGGACAAACAGATTCACCGTTGTCTCCAAGGATGCGGACTTCTCCGAAATTTCGATGCAGCTCGGATATCCACCGAAACTCATCTGGTTAAGGATCAAGAACTGGTCGACCGACGAGGTCGAAGCGTTGATTCGCTCGCAGTACTCGCGAATCGTCGAACTCGCGAACAACGAGGAGCGAGGAATCCTCGTTCTATTCAAGAAATCGTCGGCGTGATCGTGTAGTCCACGCGCGAGTCGTGCAGTTCGCGATTCGCTTCGTACGCACGCCGCAGCACGAGGGACTCGCCGTCGAGCGCACGATCGACGGCGAGGATTCCGTCGAGGTGATCGATCTCGTGTTGCAGGAGCTCGGCGGAGGGGCGATCGAGCTCGTTCCATGATTTCGCGTGACCGTGTTCGTCGACGTAATCGATCGAGATCGATTCGTTGCGTGCGAGGCGCACGAGAAGATCGGGAAACGACATGCAGTCGTCCCACATCGTGAACGTCGCATCGCTGCACCACGTGATCACGGGATTCACGACGAAGAACGTGCCGCGCCCTAGGTTCACCGCGATGAAGCGTTGTGCGATGCCGATTTGCGGCGCGGAGATGGCGCGACCAAATCCGTGCTGTTTGCGAAACGCATCGAGCGTCGATGCGAGCGCTTCGAAATTCGCGGCGTCGTATTGTTCGACTTCTTTCGAACGAAGGCGGAGACGCGGATCGCCGAGGAGCAGGACGTCGTGCATCACAGCGCCTTGCGCACCTGCTCGAAATAGGCGACCAGCTTCGGCGAAAACGCGTTGCGATCGAGCCTCAGCGTGCGATCGCGCTGCAACGCGGTTTTGAAATCCGAGCTAGCTGCGGCGAGCTGCGCATCGGGATTGCGCGACAGCATTGCGCGCGTGTATCGCGCACACCCTCGCAACAAGAATGCTTCCGCAAGCGGCTGCGTCGCGAGCAGCTTCGACAACAAATGCTCCGCGCCCGCGAGATCGCCGGCAGCAAACGCGCGATACGCGGGACCGAGATCCGGCTTCGATGCTGGTGATGGCGGCGGAACGTTCAGACGTGAAGCGAGCGTCGCATCGCGCACCTGCGCTTCCTTTGCGATGGCCTGATAGTCCGCATCGCTCTTCGCCTGCTCGAGACGATTGCGCAGCTTCTCCGCCTCGCGCACATCCATTCCGCCAATCCCTTTCGGCGCAAGGACGGCGTTGCGGCGGTACTGCTGGACGGCCAGACGCGCCTCCACCTTTGCTTCCGATTCGACCGGCGGATCCTGCGCGACGGTGTTCGTCACAACGACCGGCGGCTTCGCCTCTTCGACCGGCACCGTGATCTCGACGACTTTCGGCGGCGGCGTTTGCTGCGGTTGCGGCTTCGGTTTCTGCGGCACGACCGCGGCGCGCGCTTCCTTCAGTTTCTTTCCTTCATCCGCCGCGGACGCGAACATCGCGATCGCCTGCTGCGCGATCGTCTCCGCACTCTTGTACGCGTTCACATCCGTGCCGGCGTTCTGAAACTGCGTTCGCGCATCCTGCAGTTTGCGTTGCGCGTTGCGATAGTTCTCCGTGCGATCACCGCCTGCGCGCAATGCGGCGAGTTGCATTTCGAGCGCGCGACTCAGCGCCGCATCCGCGGCTTTCTTTGGCGCGGTTGCGGCGCTCTGCGCGTCGCGCTGCTTCTCGGTTTGCGCGCGCGCGACCCAATCCTTCAGCGTGGCGTAGTACTCGGTGCGCGCGATGACGCCCTGCTCTTCGGACGTCTTCCATTCGCGCAACGCGCCGTCGACATCGCCGAGGTTGAACTTCGCGATGCCGAGCCAGAAGTGCGGCGTGTACGTGATGAGCTCGCGGGCCGCGCGCACGTTCACACCTTCGTTCGGCATCTCGCCGATCGAACGCTGCAACGCGGTCGCCGCGTCGCGATAGTTGCGCGCGTTCACCGCGGCAACGCCGCGCTTGTACGCGTCGAACCATTTCTCCGGCGGCGCGGCCAAGAGAGTCGTTGCGAACAACAGCAGCAAAGCGATGCGTTTCATCGCGTGCTCCCGAAGTCCGGAACCGATGCCGCCGCGGGATCGCTGAAGTGCACGATGAGCGTCGCATCGCCGCCCGCGGTCACATCGACCGTGCGCGTAATCGGTTTATCGAAACTCGGATTCGAGAGCGTGATTTCGTAGCGTCCCGGTGCGAGATCGATCGGCGCAGGCGTCACGACGTTCGTACCAATCTCGACGCTTTGTCCGTTGTCGAGATTGCGCACGCTCGTCACGTTCGCCCACGGAAACGCATTGATTCCCAAATGTCCCTGCGCCGCGGGAACGGCGGCAACGGGATCCTGCGATGCATTCGCGGTTGCATCCGTCGGCGCGGTGATCGTCGATGCCTGCACGGCGTGCGTCGCAGCGGTGTCGGGATTCGGCGGAAAGTCGTCGTACGCACGATTGCGAATCATCCAGAACGCGCCGCCCGCAATCGCAAGCACGATCACGATCGCGAAGACGAGTCCGAATCGCGAGCGCGGTTTCGGCTCGTTCCTCGTGAGGTGTTCCTGCGGCGCAACGCGATCCAGCGTTTTCTGCGCCGGCGGCGGCGTCACCTCGGGTTTCGTCATCGCGACGGTCGGCGCGCTCGCGGAGATCGAGACCATCGTCGCGCCATCATTCGGCCGCGGCGCGACACGCGTCGCATCATCCGTAACTTCGGAATTGAACGGCAGCGGCGGCACCGCGCCCGGCTCATCGGGAAGTTGCGGGATGACGCGTTCAAGCTCCGCCGCGAACTCACGTGCCGTGGCGAACCGCTTCGTGCGATCTTTCTCGAGCGCACGGAAGATGAGTCCTTCGAGCAGCGGCGAATCGAAGATCGTTGGATTCGTTTCGCGCAACGGGCGCGGGCGTTCCGACGAATGCATCAAGAGATACGCGTGCGGCGTATCTGCCTGAAACGGCGGAACGCCGGTGAGCATCTCGTACAGCACAATGCCGAACGAATAGAGATCGGCGCGGCCATCGATGCGCTCGCCGGATGGAAGCATGCCGAGGTGTTCGGGCGAGCAGTACTTCCACTTGCCGACGAACATGCCGGTCTTCGTGTTGTTGTTGTCTTCCGTGGCCGACGATTTCGCGATGCCGAGGTCGATGATCTTCACGCGCTCATCGCGATCGTCATCGCGTGTGATCATCAGATTCTCCGGACTCACATCGCGATGCACGATGCCCGCGCGATGAATCGCTTCGAGTCCCTGCAACGCCTGAATCGCAATGCGCGCGGCGTAACGCGCGGAGAGCGGTCCGTTCTGATCGATGAGCTCGTGAAGGTTGATGCCTTCGATGTACTCCCAGACCATGTAGTGCGAGCCGTCTTCGAGCGTGGAGAAATCGAAGAGCGACGCAACGCTGGGATGATGAATCTTCGTCGCGAGTCGCGCTTCACGCAGGAAGCGCTCGTGCGCACCCGGATCCTGCGCGATGTTCGAGCGCATCAGCTTGATGACGCGAATCGCGTTGAGATGGACGTGCAGGACTTTGTAGACCTCGCCCATGCCGCCGACGCCGAGGCGCGAAAGGATTTTGTACTTGCCGTCGAGTGGAGTTTCGAGATGGCGGCGGAGGAAGTCGGTGATCGGCTCGCCGCAGAACGGACAGGCTTTGAACTTCGGGTCGATTTCCGACTTGCAGTGGATGCAGAAGAAGGCCATGGGATCCGAGCGGGCGTAGTGTGACGCGAATTATATGATCCAACCATGGTCGACATGACGTTTCGCGTACGCACAAACGAGCGCGAGCAGATCCTCATCATCACGAATGAAGTGAATGACGCGCTCGTGAGACTCGGTGCGAAGGACGGGATTTGCACGATCGTCGTGCCGCATACGACGTGCGCGATCTCGGTGAACGAGAACGCCGATCCGGACGTGCCCGCGGACCTCACGAAGGCATTGCGCGCGATGATTCCGAACGTGCGCTTTCAGCACGGCGAAGGAAACTCCGACGCGCATCTGCTGTCGATGCTCATCGGATGTTCGCTGTCCTGGCCCTATCGCAACGGTCGCCTCATTCTCGGCACGTGGCAGGGGATCTACTTCATCGAGCTCGATGGTCCGCGGGAGCGGAAGGTGACGGTCTATGTGTGACCGTCGCATTCAACGGCTTCAGTAAGCGCGCACGAATCATCGCCAGCAGCACATCGACCTCGAATGGCTTCTGCAGAAACGCCGTGCGTCCGTCGTTCAACAACGCTCCGGCGCCCGCGGGCTCGCAGTACCCGCTCGTGAGGATGATGGGAATGTCGGACCAGTTGCGGCGAATGATCTCGGCGATGTCGAGGCCGTCGATGTCCGGCAGCGTCAGGTCGATGATGACCGCCTGCGCTTCGCAGTGAATCAGCTTCCCGATCGACTCGCGACCCGTGTGCACGAGATGCACGTCGATTCCGCGCTCGATCAGAGCTTCCTGGATGGCGTGTGCTACGACTTCATTGTCCTCGACAAGGAGCAGACGCTCGATATCCATATGGATCTCCGTAAATCTGGATACTCTCACATATTGCCTTACGGAACTCCTAAACTCAACGATTCCACGCGTAGCCGAAACTCAATCCACCAAAATTCGTGAACTCCCCATCCGAGTAAACCGGCGTGTACGTCGCGCGAAAGAGAAAGCCACGACCAGGTTTCTGATAGCGATAGCCAAGCAGCCCGGTCACGCCGAAGTTGCTGAAGCTGTCGTCATCGATGGCGCTGACGCTGTCGGATTCGCCGAGGATCACGAGCGCGCCGCCTCCGGCTTCGAGATGGTGATTCGCGCGCGGATGCGAGATCCAACTCCCGGCGACCGGCACGCTCACCGCCCACCCTTCATCGCCGATATCGCTTTCAACGCTCACGATGCCCACGCCGACGTGCGCGGCGAATGTGTCCGTGAAGTACCGCTCGTAGTTCGCCGTCGGGATGATTCCACTGCCGCCGATTTCAGCGTATGCAGCCTCACGCGTCTGCGCATTCGCGAGCGTCGCCAGCAGGACAACGAGCACTACGAACGGAATGCGTTTAGGCATGCACACACACTACAGCCAGCTTTCCGTTCTTGCACGTGCAAATACGAGTGTTTGCGATTTCGCGACTACACTCTCGCGCATGCGTTATGACGTTCTCGTGCTCGGCGGAGGTACGGCCGGGCTCGTCACTGCATCCGGCTGCGCACGACTCGGCCGCAAGGTCGCGATGATCGAGCGCGAAAAGCTCGGCGGCGATTGTTTGTGGACCGGCTGCGTGCCGACGAAGGCGCTCGTCGCCTCCGCGAAGCTCGCGTATCAGATGCGCAACGCGGCGCGATGGGGACTCGAGCCGATCACGCCGCGCGTGACGCCGAAATCGATCATGGACTCGATGCGTGAGCAGCGGCACGTCATCAGTCATCACGATGATCCCGAGAAGTTTCGCAAGCTCGGCATCGACGTCATCGAAGGCAACGCGAAGTTCGTGAGTCGCAATGAAGTCGATGTCGACGGTCGCGTGCTCACCGCGAAAGACATCGTCATCGCGACCGGCGCGCGCACCGCGGTTCCGCCCGTCGACGGATTGAACGAAGCCGGATTTCTCGATCACGTCTCGTTTCTGAATCAGGATGCATTTCCCGAATCGATTCTGATTCTCGGCGGCGGCTACATCGGGATCGAGTTCGCGCAGATGTTCGCGCGCTTCGGCTCGCGCGTGACCGTCGTCGAGATGCTCGACGAGATCATCAACAAGGAAGATGCAGACCTCATCGCGCGCGTTCGCGAGCTGATCGCGAACGAAGGCATCGAGTTGTTCACGAGATTCGCGGTGAAGTCCGTGCGTCGCGAAGGCGCGAAGAAGATCGCGCGGATCGAAAACAAATCGGGCGAATCGCGCGAGCTCACGATCGATGAAGTGTTCGTCGCTTCCGGACGTCGAGGAAACACCGAGACTCTGGGATTGGAAAACGCGGGCGTGCAAGTGGAGAAGTCATGGGTCGTCGTCGACAAGTTTCTGCAGACGACGGCGCCGCGGATCTGGGCTTGCGGCGATGTGCACGGCGGCCTGCAGTTCACGCACGTCGCGGCGTACGAGGCGGTGAAGCTCGTGCGCAACATGCTGTTCCCCGGCAAGTCAGCGGTCGATTACACGCACATTCCGTGGGCGCTGTACACTGATCCGGAAGTCGCACACATCGGGATGACGGAGGAGCAGGCGCGCGAGAAGCATGGCGATGCAGTGCGCGTGTACAAAGTCGACATGCACGATGTCGATCGCGCGGTCGTGGATCGCACGGATCTCGGTCTCATCAAGCTGATCGCCGACGCAAAGGGCAATCTCCTCGGCGCGCACATCCTCGCGGCGAATGCATCGACGCTGATCGAAGAGATCGTGCTCGCGCGCCGCAAAGGCATGAAGATCGGCGAGCTCGCGCAGCGGATCTCGTCGTATCCCTCACTCGCGGACGGCGTGCAGAAAGCGGCGTCGCTGTATTACCAGGACGTCGCGAAAGGATGGCTCGGCGCGATCGGAAGAAAGATCGCGGCGATTTCGCAATAACGGAGCCCAGGCTTCGCCGCATCTGCCTGTCCTCGGGATCACGTTGCCCACTCGGCAGCCGTTCCGATACCAGGACGTCGCGAAGGGACGGCTCGGCGCGATCGGACGAAGATCGCGGCGATTTCGCAGTAACGGAGCCCAGGCTTCGCCGTCGGGATCACATTGCCCACTCGGCAGCCGTACGTGCCAAAGCGAAGCAATCAGCGCCGCCGGCCGTGCCGGCTAGGCCATGTAGGTTCCGAGCCAGAACAGGAACGCGAGGCCGAAGATCCAGGGCATGAACTTCTTCATCATGACGCGTAGTCTCTCCGCCGCGAGTGTTGCACTCAGTGCGACATCGAACAACCTCCGGTGATCATCATCACGTGCTAGATTCTCGCGACGATGCGGGCTGCTCTGCTTTTCGCGCTCCTCGTCAGTAGCGCGCCGGTCGTCGATCGCGCGCAACGCGAGGTGCGCTTCACCGCGACGGTGCAACCCGACGCGATGGATCGCATGTTCGGCGTGAAGGGACATCACGCGATCGTGTGGAAAGGCGGCAAGTCGCAGCGATACGCGCTGTTCGTCGCTGACATCTCCGATCATGACGTTCGCGTCGCGCTCGATTCGCTGGGTGCAAAGCGCGGCGAGAACCTCACGCCCGCGACGTGGAATGAGCGCGACAACGCGAACAATCGCGAGCCCGACAAACGCATCGAAGGAACGCCGATCGAGGTGTTCGTCGAATGGCCGGGCTCGAAGGGACGCGTTCCGCTCGCGCAGTTGATCACCGAGAAAGACGCGAAGCCGAATCTCGACTTCCGCTACGGCGGCAACGAGCGCTGGCAGAAAGAGTTTCAGTCCGGCTGCATCGTCTGTTTGTATTCGTGTCCCGGCGGCGCCATCGGCAATCATGCGCACTCGATCCGCGATTACGCGCGTGACGGCGTCATCTATGCATCCGTTCCCAAACGCCTTCCTCCCGAGGGGACGAAGGTGACGATCATCCTGCGAGTCGCCAAGGAGAAATCATGAAGAAGTTTGCGTTTGCTCTCTCACTCACCGTACTCGGCGCGTGTGCCTCGATGTCCAAAGGTCCGATGGCCTCCGCCACACTCGCACCCACCAGCGGCTCGTCCGCGCATGGCACCGTGCAACTCACGCAGATGGCCGACGGCAGTGTCGAAGTCGTCGTGAATCTCGCGAATGTGCCGCCGGGCGTGCACGGATTTCACATTCACGAGAAAGGCGACTGCGGCGACAACGGCAATGCGGCCGGCGGTCACTACAACCCCGCGAGCGTCGCGCACGGCTCGCCGTCCGCCGATCCGCATCACGCGGGCGACTGGGGCAATGTGACCGCGGACGGCGACGGCAATGTGAACACGCGTTTCACGACGCGCTCGATCACGGTGACGGAAGGTCCGATGACCGCGGTTGGTCACGCGATCATCCTGCACGCGAATCCCGATGACCTCACCACGCAGCCGACCGGCAATGCAGGCGCGCGAATTGCCTGTGGTGTCGTGACGGCAAAGTGATGGCGAAACGACTGCTCCTCCTTTTCGCGTTCGTCGCATGTTCCCTTGCATGCTCAACGACGACGCAACCGACTTCGACGACGGCGCCGGGACACGGCGCCGTCTCGATCGTCATCGAACCGAATCCGATCGTCGCGCGCGCGGTCAGCGGCGACACGTACGACTTTCCGTTCGAAGTGATCGTGCGCGAGACCGGCGGACGCGCCGTCGAGATTCAGCGCGTCAGCGCGACGGTGCGCGGTCCCGGCGGATTCGCGTTAGGCAGCGAATCGTGGGACGCGACGCGCATTCGCTCGATGGGCTACAGCACGAGCGTCGGCGCGAATGGCGAGTTGCGCTATCGCTTCTCGCCGAGGAAGTCGGTGCCGGATGAGAGATTGTTCGGCAGCGTCGCCGCGGAGTTGCGCGTCGATGCGGTGGACGATACGGGATTCGCGACAACGGCGCGAACGACTGTGACGATTACGCGTTAGCGTGCTCTCACAGCAATCCGTGTTCGCGCATCCGCCGCCACAGCGTCGCGCGGCTGATTCCTAACGCGCGCGCGGTTTCCTCGCGTCGCCAGCGATGTGTTTCGAGCGCGGCACGCAGTCGCTGCGTTTCGTCGCTCGTCACTTTCTCCACCATCACGCTTCCCGACACGCGCACGATTCCGCAGATCTCCGCGGGGAGATCTTCCGGCTGAATCACCGGCCCTTTCGTCACGGCCACGGCGTACTCGATCGCGTTCTCGAGCTCCTGCACGTTGCCGGGCCACGCGTAATCGAGGAAGTAGCGAATGACATCCGGCGACAAGCGCAAATGTCGTCCCTGCCGTTCGGCGATGCGACGCAGCAGCAATCGCGCGAGTGGCTCGACGTCTTCGCGTCGCGCGCGCAGCGGCGGAATCTCGATCGGCACGACGCGCAGTTTGTAGAAGAGATCTTCGCGGAACATCGGATTCTCGCGAAGCTCGACGTTCGTCGCGGCGATGATGCGCGCGTCGCTGCCGCGCGTTTGCGTTTCGCCGAGACGCTCGTAGTTGTGCTCTTCGATGAGACGGAGCAACTTGCCCTGCGTGCTGACCGGCAGCTCGCTCACTTCATCGAGGAACAACGTTCCTTGTGCCGCGAGCTCGAAGCGGCCGATGCGATCGCGCACCGCGCCGATGAATGCGCCGCGAACGTGTCCGAACAATTCGCTCTCGAGCAACTCCGGCGGCAACGCCGCGCAGTTCACCGCGACGAACGGACCGCGACGACGCGGCGAATGCTCGTGAATCGCACGCGCGACGACTTCCTTGCCTGTGCCACGCTCGCCAGTCAGCAGCACCGGCGCCTCACTGGCCTGCAGATTCTCGACGAGCTGGAAGATGCGCGACATCGCAGCGCTGCGCGCGATGAGTCCCGACAACACGGTTGGCGCTGACGTCGCGGCGAAGTGATCTTCTTCCGCCGGGAGAATGACGATGATGAACTTCACACGCGCATCGCACGCGCTGTCGGGAAGCAGCGGCGCGGCCGTGATCGACAGCGGACGAATGCCGTGATTCGTCTGCAACAACGCGCGCCATCCTTCGCGACGCTCGCCGGCGAGCAATGCTTCGCGCAACGGTGCGTCGGTTCCGAACAGTTCCTTGCCGAGCAGCTCTGCAACAGGACGTCCTTCGAGCGAGCCGAGCGTTTCACCGCCGAACAGTTCGCGGATCGCCGAGTCCGCGTGAATCACGCGGAAGTTTTCGTCGAGACAGAGCAGGTAGCGTCCGAGTGAAGCGAACACATTGCTCACAGCGGCAACGACAACACGTGTCACTTCCGACTCGTAGAGGACACTCATGCCGACAGCCTGGGGGCTGCATCAAACGGAGTCAGTGACCGTTCCGGAAGGAATTCGTGATGACCGTCACATACCGGCGTTCGTTACTCCGTGGTCATCGCGCGAAGCGCGGCGACGTCGGGAACCGTGAAGCCGGTTTTCTCCGTGATCACGAGTCCTTCTTTTTGCCAGCGGCTCATGAGTCGAATCGCGGTTTCGAGCGTCGTACCGATGAGATCCGCGATCTCCTGTCGCGATAACGCGAGCGTGATGTGCACGCCGCCGTCTTTCGTGACTCCGACGCGATCGCCGAGCGTGAGAAACAAGCGCGCGGCGCGATATTCGGCGGAGCCAGTCATATCCGCGAGCCGCTTGTTGACCATCATCAAACGCAGCGTGAGTCCGGCGAGAAGATGACGCAGCATCTCGGGGCGCTTTTCGAGCAATGCGAAGAATTCGCGCTCCGGAATCGAGAGGATGCTCGACGGCTCGAGCGTGATCGCGCCCGCGGGAAAGGGACGTCGTTCGAACACCGCGACTGCGCCGACCGGTTCGCCGGGTCCGAGGATTTCGAGAATGACGTCGCGGCCACCGGCGGCTTTGACGATCTTCACGCGGCCGAGCACGAGGAAGTGAATGCGATCGGCCGCATCGCCTTCGTGAAAGATCGTCTCGCCTTTGTCGAATCCGCGAAGCCTGCACAGCGGTGCGACGGCTTCGCGGTCTTCTTTGCGCAACGCGGAGAGGAGCGGAATCGAATCGAAAGGGATGGGGACTTCGATCGGCATGTCGAAGAGCAGTTTACCTTCCACCACCCAGGTCCCTCCTCAGCGCGGGGCGCTTCGGTCGGGATGACGAGATGAGATGCGACCTAGAAGCGTCTCGTCATCTCAAAATAGACCAGCGAGGCACCACTCTCCGCGAAGATCGCGTTCACGACGTCTCCGCCGCTCGCATGCGCGCCGTAGAGCGTGAACGATGTTTTCGGGTTGAGCGTGTAGTCGAATCCGAGGTCGATGACTTTCGCGAGATCGTCATGGCCGTTCGACGGGCGTCCTGCGAAGCCGAATGATTTCTTTTCGAATGCACCGCCGCCTGAATACCAAAGATCGCGATCCTCGGTCAGCGACAACGCGTGCGCTTCGCTGGTCACCGTCAGTTTTGCGTTCGGTTTGATCGAGAACTGCACGAATGCATCGGTGCTGTTCATCGCGTTGTAGAACGGGAAGCGCGCGTAGACGCGCGGTGTCGGCAGCACCTGGAAGAACGTGCCGTGCTCGCCATCGTTCGGATTGTCATCGCCGCTCGCGCGGAAGATGCCGGCGCGCAGCGTTGGCTTGCGATCGCCTTTGAAGTGATAGCCCGCTTCGAGCGCGATCGCATTCGCATCGTGATCGAGTGCGCCCCAGTCGCCCGTTTGGTACGCGGCCCACGCGAGCACGTCGATGTTGCCGAACAGCGCGAGGTAATGCCCGCCGATCGTGACGATGTCGATGTCGTCGCGATCGAGATTGCGCGCCGCCGCGGCGCGATTGTCCGTTTTCACGAGACCGCGCGCATCGCGATACGCGATCACGAACACGCGTTCGTCCGCATTCGCACGCGAGTACGTCGCGGAGCCGTAGAGCGCGGTCACGTCTTCGAGATCGGGCAATCCGTCGACGTTGAATGCACCAGCGGTTGGGCGAAACAGCACGCCGGTGATGTTGAGGTTCGGCGTGTTGTGCGCGTACTGCACGCCGTCGAGACTGCGCTGCGCATGCGAGAAGCCGAAGTTGCCGATGAGCCGATATGCGACGCGAGAGTTTTTCAACGTCGCGAGCGTCGCGTTCTTCGGCGTGACTTCGGTGCCGTCGCTGAACTCGAAGCGGCCCACGCGAATCATGTCGTTGCCGGATTTGAATCGCATGAACGCGTTCTTCGGAAAGATCGACGCCGTGTCGACATCGCCGTTCGCGGCGAAGTACGTGCCGCCGAAGCCAAGCTGTCCGCGCGGCGCGGGTGCGACCGCATCGTCCGGGAGATTCCAGAGCATCGGCGCGGCGAGCTCGAGCTGCCAGTCGAGATTTGGATTCACCTGCTGCGACGCACCGGCGCGCAGCAGGCCGGCGAAGAATGTGTAGTCGTCGTTGTAGCCAGGCGATTCGAAGAACGACCAGTTCTCCGCGCGCAGGCGAATGCTGCCGGAGACTTTCACGTCGTCCGCGAAGGCAGCGGTGGCGATCAACAGAGCAAACGTGAGCGAGAGTACGTTTCGCAACATGTGCATATGACACCGCAGCGGAGTGCGAATCGATATGACATCGATCATCCCGATTCGTGCAAGCGCGTGGAGAATGATGAGCGATGAGCACCGCGGCGCCATACATCTCCTCCGCTTCCATTCGCACACGCCGTCCGGCGCTGCGGCCGCTCGCACTGCCCACGGAGCACGGCGGGTGGGGCTTCCTGTTCGAGCCGGTTGTCCTCGCCCTCGCCGTGCGTCCGTCGTGGGACGGCGCACTGGTCGCGCTCGCATTCATCTTCGGATTTCTCACGCGCCAGCCGCTGCGTCTCGCATTACAGGACGCGATGCGCGGACGTTCGTATCCGCGCACGCGCTGGTGCTGGGCGTTCACGATCGTCTACGCATCGCTCGCGCTCACTGCGCTTGGCTTCGCGATTGCGCATGCAAAGTTCGCGGTGCTGATTCCGCTGGGACTCGTGGCGCCGTTAGGACTCGTGCAGATTCTTCACGACGCGCACAATCGCAGCCGCCTGCTGCTGCCCGAGCTCGCGGGCGCAACGGCGATGTGCTCGAGCGCCGCGGCGATCGCGATCGCGGGCAACATGCGATTGATCCCCGCGTTCGCGTTGTCCGCAATCATTCTGGCGCGCACGATTCCATCGATCGTCTACGTGCGCACGCTGCTGCAGCGCGCACACGGACGTAAGGCTTCGTCAGGACCTGCGCTCGCGCTGCATGCGATCGCGATTCTCGTCGTGGCGATGTTCGCGTCGAAGTTTGCGGTCGCGGCGATGTGCGTGCTGTTCGTGCGCGCGACGATCTTCCTCGCACGCGAGACTCCGCCAGCCGCGAAAAAAATCGGCTGGTCGGAGATCGCGTTCGGGACGCTGGTCGTAATTCTCAGTGGAGTGGCGGGCTCTTAGCCCGCCAGTGTTTTATCCGGCGGCCTAAGAGCCCGGCAGTGTTTTATCCGGCGGGCTGAGAGCCCGCCGCTCCACTGGTCAGTCCACCCACTTCGCGATGAAGAGATTCGTCTCGCGCCCTTCGGGATTCGCGCGATTCGATCCCCACACCAGCAGCGTTCCATCCGGACTGAAGATCGGGAAGCCATCGAACGCCGGCGCGGTGGTGACGCGTTCCGGCTCGCCGCTGCCGTCTTTGTTCAGCAGGAAGATGTCGAACTCGCGGCCGCGCGGATCGAGCACGTTCGATGAATAGATGATGCGTTTGTTGTCCGGTGTGAAGAACGGCGCGAAGTTCGCGGCGCCGTTGTTCGTGATCTGCTTCGCGTTCGAGCCGTCCGCCTTCGCGACGTACAACTCCATCTTCGACGGGCGCACGAACCCTTCGCCGAGGAGCTTCTGGTAATCCTCGAGTGCAGGCGCATCGAACCGCGACGCGCGCCACACGATCTCCGTACAATCGCCGTTGTAGAACGCACCGCCGTCGTAGCCGGGCGTGCTCGTGAGGCGCTTCACATCGCCGCCGTCTTCGTTCATCGAATAGAGATCGAGATCGCCGTCGCGCACCGACGTGAAGATGATGCGGCCGCCCTTGTGGCACCACGTCGCTTCCGCGTCGTAGCCGGGCGTCGAGGTGATGCGTTTGCGATTCGTGCCGTCGGCGTTCGCGATGTAGATGTCGTACGACGGATACACGCCCCAGATGTAGCCGCGGCTGCGATCGGGCGGCGGCGGACACGCGTCATCGACCGCATCGGTCGACGCGTAGAGAATGCGATCGCCCGCGGGATACGCGAAGTAGCCGCACGTCGTGCGGCCCTTGCCGGTCGAAACGAGCTTCGTCTCGCCGGTCGCGAGATCCATCACGTACTGCTGATCGCAACCACCGCGCTCCGATGTGGACTGATAGATCAGCTTCTTCCCATCCGGACTGAAGTACGCCTCCGCGTTTTCTCCACCGAAGGTGAGCTGACGGACATCCTTCAAATGCTTTTCGCCGTCGAACATTTTCTCGAACGGCTTGCCGGCTTTGACCTCGAACGCCGCGACAGCACCGTGACCGCCGCCGCCTGGCGCGCTGTCCGCTTTGCGCGAACCGAGCGTTGCGCGCAGCGTGACGCGCTTGCCATCGCGCAGCACGATGACATCGATCGTCTCGCCCGGCTTGTGATCCTGCAGCGCGTACGTCATGTCGTAGAGATTCTCGATGCGCGTGCCGGCCATCTCGACGAGCGTGTCGCCGCCTTTGATGCCCGCGAGATCGGCAGGACCGCCGCCGCGTACATCCGCGAGTTTCACCCCGCCGGACGCGGACTCCATCGCCGAGTAATCGGGGATCGTGCCGAGGTACGCGCCGTAGCCGCGCGAGTCGCCTTCCATTGCCGGTGCCGAAGTCGCACGCGCGTACTTCGGATTCACATCGCCCTTCGCGAGTGTCGCGGCAACGCGTGACGTGAGCTCCGCGACTTTCGCGGCGCCCGCGAAGTTGATCGCGTCCGCATCGTCATCGGGCGTGTGATAGCGCTCGTGCGTGCCGGTGAAGAAATGCAGCACCGGAATCTGCTTCGCGTAAAAGCTCGTCTGATCCGACGGACCGTAGCCGTCGCCGCTCGATGCGATCGTCAGCTTCATGTCCTTCGCGAGTTGATCGAGCAACGGCTTCCACTCGGGCGCCGATTCCGAGCCGAGCGCGACGACCTTGTCGTCCTTCATCGCGCCGACCATGTCGAGGTTCACCATGGCCACGACGTTGTTCATCGGGATCGGCGAGTTCGCGACGAGATACGACGAGCCGCCGAGTCCGAGCTCTTCGGCCGCGAACAACGCGATGAGAATCGTGCGTCGATCGTTCGCGTCTTTGAGCAGTTCCTGAATGCGGCTCGCGGCCATGATCACCGCGGACGTGCCGGAGGCGTTGTCATCGGCGCCGTTGTGAATCGCCGTGTCGTTCGGACGCATCGAGCCTTTGCCGCCATGGCCGAGGTGATCGTAGTGCGCGCCGACGACGACGTATTCATTTGCGAGCCTGCCTTTGCCCGGAATGATGCCCGCGACGTTGTCGGCATTCGCGAACGACGCGCGCACATCGACGTTGCCTTTGAGCGTTTGATCGAGCACGCGCGAGCGCGGCTTCAAATCCGCGTCGACGTCTTTTTGAAACGCAGCGAGGTCGATCCACTTCTGCGCGGTCGATGTCTTCACCTGAATGATCGGAATGCCCGCGGGGGATTCCGGACCATCGTTGGTCAGCGCGGGAAGTTTGTCTTTGTCTTCGTCCTGCAGCGGACCGGTGACGAAGATGACGGCGACCGCGCCGCGCTCGCGCGCCTGCATCGCTTTGTAGCGCATCGCCGACCAGCGCGAAGGCTTGCGTCCATCGAACACCGATTTGTCGTCGCGCTCCTGCGGCTCGTAGCGCAGCATCAGCGCGACTTTGCCTTTGAGATCGATGTTCTCGAGCTCGCGATAGTTCAGCGGCGCGGCTTCGATGCCGTAGCCGACGAAGGCGATCTTTCCTTCGAATGCGCCGCTGCTCGAGAAGCCGAGCGGCGTCCACTCATCGGCGGACAATCCTTCGATCGCGTTCTTGTCGCCGATCGTGACACCGGTTTTCACCGGGAAGGTTTGCCGGTACGACTTGCCGAACGCGGGCTGCAACTTCGCGGCGCGCAGTTGCTTCTCGATGTAGTCCGCGGCCTTCTTCAACCCTTCGGTGTTGAGGCCGCGTCCTTCCATGGCATCGGAGGAGAGCGTGCGAATGTGTTGTTCGATGGTCTGGGCGTTGAGCGAGAACGCCAGCGTCGCAATGGCGATCGCGGAGAAAAAACGTGAATTCATGCAGGCACCTGTCGGGACGATTTGGTGTGCTCAGACTATCCCGACGCGCGCGGGTGCGCTAGTCGATTCGAGAATCAGGTGCTGGCAATCGCGGCGGTGCCCGATTCGCGAATCGGCAGACGCGGCTCGTCACTCACCGATACATCGTTCGATGGCACGCGATGCTCGCGAATCCTGCGCACATCGTCCGCGATCCGAATGCCGAGCCACGCAAGCTCGATCGTTGCGCCGGCGAGCCATACGAACATCAGGAATGTGAAGAAGGACGCGAGCGCACGCCAGAACGCTGCTTTCCATTTGAGGCTCGCGGCTTCCTGCTTCTGTTTGAGGGTTTCCTGCATCGACGCCAACGTCTCGGCAGTGGCGTCACGCCGGATCTTTGCAGCGGCGAAGGTCGGCTGTTCGGAAGCACGCAGTTCATCGATCGAAAGGTTCGCGAGTTGGAACGCGGCGACGGCGTTCGTGAACCAGGCGTCGTTCCAGCGCTTCAGCGCGCCGCGATCCCAGTCGCTGAGCCAGTACCAGTTGTTGTCGACGATTCGATCGATCCGTTCTTTCGTGTAGTTGAGTTGTTCGAGCGAATCGGGATTGCGACTCGCGATCACGCTTCGAATCTCGCCGAGCCTGCCCGCCACATACTCGCTGCCGTACGTGCCAAGCTCGCCTTCGACCGCGGTGATTCGCTTCGTCGCTTCGCTCACCTGCTGCTGGCGTTCCTTCCGATAGCGCGTCACGACGCTGTCCTGTTTCTGCGCCCACGCCGCGTCGAGGTCGCTCAGGGCTTTCGCTGCCGCGGCCGCGGTGTCCTGCTGCGATTCGACTTCTTTCGCATAGTGCTTCGCATCATCCCGAACCTCGGACGGCGGAACCCACGCGTTCCACGTCATCACCGTCCCGGCGGCAAGCGCACCGATCGCGACGACGATCACCAGCGCCTGCAATACGAGCAGCGCTCGATTGAGCAGGTATTGCTCGGACGCACGCGAGCGTCGCTCTTCATCCGACGTCGATGCGAGTACCGCTTCGATCGATTTGCGCAGGAAGACAAATGGGCTGGTCACGATCGCAAACAGCACCCGCGCCAGCCCGCGAACGAACGCCCCGAGTCTGCCGCCCGCGAACACGGCGGCAAAGACCACGAAGAACACCACGAACAGAATCGCGCTGCCGATCAGATACTGAAGAAAAGTCTCGAGCAGTTGCGTCATGTCTCATCTCCTCTACGCAAGAGGAGTGATGGAGCGCGCGAAATGCCACGCGACGCTTTGTTCGCGGCGGGCGCAAAGGCCCGCCGCGATGCGTGGGCTACCAGCCGAGGACGTAGGCGAACACAAGCGGCGCGACGATGCTCGCATCGCTCTCGATCACGTGCGACGGCGTGTCGACGCCGAGCTTGCCCCACGTGATCTTCTCGTTCGGCACCGCGCCGGAGTACGAGCCGAAGCTCGTGGTGGAGTCGCTGATCTGGCAGAAGTAGCCCCACAGCGGAACGTTGGTGCGCTGCAGGTCCTGGTGGAGCATCGGCACGACGCAGATCGGGAAATCGCCGGCGATGCCGCCGCCGATCTGGAAGAAGCCGATCGACGAGGTCTCGCTGGTCTTCGTGTAGTACTCGGCGAGCTCGATCATGTACTCGATGCCGGTGCGCACGGTGTGGACGTTCTTCACGTCGCCGGAGATGCAGTGGCCGCTGTACATGTTGCCGAGGGTGGAGTCTTCCCAGCCCGGGACGAACATCGGCAGATTCTTTTCGGCGGCCGCGATCATCCACGAGTTCTTCGGATCGATCTGGTAGTACTGCTCGATCGAGCCGTCGCGAAGAATTTCGTACATGAACTCGTGCGGAAAGAGGCGCTTGCCCTGGCTGTCTTTTTCCATCCAGTGCTTGAGCACCGCCGTTTCGATGCGGCGCATCGCTTCGCCTTCGGGGATGCACGTGTCGGTGACGCGATTCATGTGCCGCTCGAGCAGCGCCTGCTCGTCGAGCGCGGAGAGGTAGCGGTAGTGCGGCACGCGCTCGTAGTGATCGTGCGCGACGAGGTTGAAGATGTCTTCTTCGAGATTCGCGCCGGTGCAACTGATGGCCGCGACCTTGTCCTGCCGAATCATCTCCGCGAGCGAGAGCCCGAGCTCGGCGGTGGACATCGCCCCCGCGAGCGTGACGAGCATCTTCCCGCCGTTGCCGAGGTGTTTGTTGTAGTCGATGGCCGCGGCCTTGAGCGCGGCAGCATTGAAGTGGCGGTAATGGTGATCGATGAATTGAGTGATGGGACCGGACATATAAATCCTCCGTGAAAGAGGGCGCATCGTACAACGGGCGGGGGGTGGTTGTCGGTTGGGGTTTGTTGGTGGTTGGGGGAAGGGGGTTGGAGGCGGGGGTGGTTCGTGGTTCGTGTTCCGACCTTGACCGTTTTCAGGCACATCGCTCCGAATGATGTTCGCCGCTGCTCGTCGGTCCCCCAACAACCAACAACCAACAACCAACAACCGCCCCCTGTAAACAATCTCCCTCCCCCCTTCCCCCCCCCCCCACCAGATGCTAGATTTTCAGCACATGCTAAAAAAACAGCAAGACCCGCTCAGCCGCAGGGAACGCGAGATGATGAACATCATCTTTGCGAAGGGGCGCGCCACGGCCACCGAAGTCATGGAAGGGATGGCGGAGCCGCCGAGCTACTCGGCCGTGCGGGCCACGCTGCGGGTGCTCGAACAAAAAGGGCATCTCAAGCATCAACATGACGGCGCGCGGTACGTATACATCCCCACGATGAATCGCGAGAAAGTCCGGCTGTCGGCGCTCGACAACCTCTTGTCGACCTTCTTCGACGGCTCGGCGGCGAACGTCGTCGCCACGCTCATCGAGCGCCAAAAAGGAAAGATGTCGGACGATGAGCTCGTCGAGCTCTCGCGTCTGATCGACCAGGCCCGCAGGGAGGGACGCTAACCATGGCTACGCTGTTCGAGCTCGCCGCGAAATTTCAGGCCGCGCATGTGCCGGAGAGTGCGCTGCTCATCGTGGTGAAAGCCACGCTGATCCTCGCCATCGCGCGATTGCTGCTATTCGCGATGCCACGCGCGTCCGCGGCGACAAAGCATCTCGTCGCCACCGCGTCACTCCTCGCGATCGCCGCATTGCCGTTCGTCTCCGCGTCGGTTCCGTCGTGGTATCTCGTGCGCAACGAAACGCCGCGCGCGCAGAACGCACTGAAAGAACGCATCCTCGCTGAGGAAGAGCGAAGCCCGGCCGAGCGTCGCGCGGTCGGGAACGCGAGTGATCGTCCTGCCGTCACCGTCGGCTCCGCGATCTCGGTCGCGAAAGCGTTCGTGCCCGAAGAGCCGTTGACGGCGGTGGAACGTGCAATCAGCGTCACGCAGGCCACATGGAAAGGCTGGATCGTCGTCGCGATCGGCCTCGTCTCGCTGCTCCTGCTTTTCCAGATGTTGCTCGGGATGCTCGGCGTGTGGCACGTCGCCAGTCACGCGGAAGAATTGAAGCAGGACGAAGCGCTGCGCGAGCTCGATGCGGCGCGCGATCGTCTTGCGCTCGACAAAGAAGTGCGGCTCCTTCGTTCATCGCGCATCAGCGTGCCGGTGATCTGGGGCGTGCGCAAACCGGTGTTGTTGCTGCCCGCCGATGTCGTGACGTGGCCGATCGAGCGGGTGCGCGTCGTGCTGCTGCACGAGCTCGCGCATCTCAAGCGCTACGACGGGTTGTCATTGCTCGCGACGCGCATCTCGGTCTCGTTGTTCTGGTTCCATCCGCTCGCGTGGACGCTCGAGCGTGCGGGCCGCAGTGAATGCGAGCGCGCGTGCGATGACCTCGTGCTCGCGTCGAACGTGAAGCCTTCGGAGTACGCCGATCATCTGCTCGCGATCGCGCGCTCGATGCCGACGTTCGATCCGTTCCGTTCGGTGACGCTGGCGATGTCGCGCAAGTCGCAGCTCGAAGGACGACTGTTGTCGATTCTGCAGCCGCACGTCGCACGCCGCATGTTCACCGCGCGCGGGATCGCGTTCGCGTGTGCACTTGCGATCGGCGTGCTGGTGCCGGTCGCGGCGATGCGTCTCACCGCCGAGCCGGCGAATGAGAAGAAGGTCGCGGAAGAACGCGTGCGGCAGGCGAAAGCCGAGCAGGCGCGCACGGCTCAGGTCGCGAAGAAGGATGCGGCCGAGGACGACGTCGCGGATCACATCCAGTCGATTGAAGATTTCTTCGTCGCGAAGCTCGGCAAGTTCGACAAGCGCGCGGATCGTCTGGCGCGCACGCCGCGCAACGGCAAGGAGTGGTACGAGCGCGGTTACGACTATTACCGCAACGATCGTTACGAGGAAGCCGCTGCCGCATTCACGAAAGCCGCGGACCTCGGTTACGCCGAAGGCAAATCGCTGTACAACGCGGCGTGCTCGTACGCGCTGATGGATGACGCCAATCGCGCGATCCCGACGCTGAAGTCGGCGATCGATCGCGGATGGGACAATCTCGACAAGATCGCCGAGGATTCGGACTTCGATCCGATTCGCAGCGATCCGCGCTTCATCGCACTCGCGAAAGCGGAAGTCGGTCGCGAGGCGACTCGCCGCGTCGACGAGACCGTCGATCGTTATCAGGAACTGCAGCAACGCGACAATCTGAAGCACGACGGCGACGACTGGTTCGAAGTCGGTCTCGATCTGCTGCGTCTGCGCAAGCTCGACGAGAGCATCGCGGCGTTCGAGAAGGCGATTGCCGCGGACGAGAACGTGAGCTCGGCGACGTACAACATCGCATGCGCGTATTCGCTGAAGAGCGATGCGCGCAATGGCCTGGCGTGGCTCGACAAGGCGATCGAGGCCGGCTTCTCCGATCGCGACAAGATGGAGCACGATCCGGACGTCGCGTTCCTGCGCAAGCAGCCGGGCTTCGCGGCGATGGAGGAGAAGGCGGAGGATCTGAATCTGCGCGGCCCGGGACACGGCGCGTGGTTGAAGTTCGTGCTGTTCAACAATGACAGTTGGCAGGATGCAGCCGCGCATCACAAGTTGATGGTTGCGAAGTATCCGAGCTCGGGACGCGCGTGGTTCAACTACGGGTACGCGTCGCTGCGCGCGGAAGATGAAGCGACGGCAGTGACCGCGTTCCAGCGCGCGATTCAGCTCAATCATCGCGTTGCGACGTCGAGCTACAACATCGCGTGCGCATATGCGCTGGATGGGAAGAACGACGAGTCGTTCGCGTGGCTGCAGCGCGCAAAGCAAGCCGGCTTCGACCTCGGCGATTACATCAATGATGACGACGACCTCCAGTCACTGCGCCGCGATCCGCGTTTCAAAGCACTGCGTGCATCGGTGGAGAACTAACCGTGGAACGGCGGGCTC
>JACZCU010004505.1_pt1 | contig 22241 bp, 15 predicted proteins | sample 8641851 | NCBI WGS metagenome assembly JACZCU01 (sample SAMN15324605, study PRJNA640507) | soil metagenome | isolation source: monocropping sugarcane control | place: China: Luxin town, Laibin City, Guangxi Province | collected 2019-07-25 | depth 10cm m | reverse complement strand
CGCCTTTGGTGGGCCCCGCCGGTCCCACGCCGCCGACCCCGGGGGCGCTCCACACCTTTAGTGTGTTGATGAAGACGCCCTGTGAGCGTCTTCATCACCATCAAAACTGTGTAGCTACGAGGTTACATCTGGCAGTGGCGCGGGCTCCTTTTTTTGGGGTAAGTAACGTTCCGCATGACCGAGGGCGGTGAACGAAAAGCTCAAGGGAACGAGGAAACCCAGCACACCGATTGCTCCATAGACCAGCGCCACGTTCCTGGTCCAGCCGACGACCAGGCCACCGAGTAGGGCCCCGAGGGGGATAGCGGACCAGGCAAGCACACTGGCAATACTTATGACGCGCCCCAGGAGGTGGTTGGGAACGATGGCCTGGCGCAGGCTGCCGGTGTTGATATTAAAGAGAATACCCAGGCCCTGTGAACATCCTACGAGTACCAGGGCTAGCCAGTACCAGCGTGTAAAGGACGTGCCAAGGATGAGGAGCCCATTCAACATCAGCGCCGTTAATGCTACCTTGCTGAAAGACCAGCGCTTGCGTAGTGACCCGGCCAGCAGGGAAAAGATAACGACACCAACGCTCTCGGCTGAATATAGCAGACCTACCTGGGTGTCGTTAGCTTGCAGCCGCTCTTTGGCAAAGAGGACAAGCTGGGCACCATAGGTTGCTAAGATAAAGTTGACTAGAGCCATCATCAGTGAAATGTTGCGCAGAACAGGGTGGCTCAATACGTAGCGCAGCCCTTCGCGCACATCGTGTAGAATGTTTGAGTGTTCCTTCTCTCCATCCTGACTGGCGTTGAAGCTGGTAGTGATAAGGGCGAGAGAAAATGCTGAGATCAAAAAGGAGGCAGAGTCAAGCAGCATGACGCTCGCAAAGGGTATAAAAGCTACCAGCAAGCCGGCCAGTACTGGACCAGCGATGCTGGCTCCAGAATAGCTGGCCTGAATCCGCCCATTGGCCGTCACGAGGTCGTCTTGATCGACGAGGCTGGGAATAGCCGCGAACTGGCCTGCCTCGAAGCAGATGGTGAGGGTCGAGTGTAGAAATCCTACGGCGTAAATCCACCAGACGGAGAGTGAGCCGGTAAAGGCCAGCAATGGGATGGTGGCGATAATAGCGGCGCGGCCAATGTCGGTGAAAATCATCATACGCTTACGGTCTACACGGTCCGTCCAGGCACCGAGCAGCAAGCCGAAGAGCAGGTAGGGCAGCATGTTCATAGCTGTTGAGAGACCGAGATTGAGCGCCGAGCCGGTCAATTTATAGACAAGTAAGGGTAAGGCGAAGAGCGTAATAGAACTGCCGAGATTAGAGATGGTCTGACCCGTCCAGTACTTCCAGAAATCGTTATTAGACCTGCGAGCAGGTATAGCTTTCTCATCGTGATTGATTGCCATAAAAGTCTCTTTCTCCAGGTTATTCGTCTTCCGTAGTAACAGAGGATGTGCCTGAGGCGCTGTCGCTCTGTAAGTAAGGTGGGGCTACAAAGAATGCAGTGAAAAGCCTATAGACCAGGCCGTCAGGATCGGAGGGCTCAGTTGAGAACTCGTAGATAAGCTCGAACAGGCGCTTGTTGTAGGCCTCAGCTCGCCCGGGCGAGAGCCGCGCATGGGGGAAGGCGATTTCACAGGTACCCTTACCTTGCTCGTTCAGCAGCGCCTCGGCGAGCTGATCGCGTGCCTCTGTAATGAAGCGCAGAGACGTTGATGTGCCTGTTGTGACTTCTGGTGGAAAATCGAAGAGAAAGAGCCGCGCGGTACGTGTATAATATTTCGCGACAATGCCATGTACAAGACGGCGGGCGACAACCTGAGCGAGCCCGGCGGCTTCCAGAACTTGCAGGTGATGACCGATGGTGCCGGGTGGAACTTTTAACCTCTCTCCGATGTATTTAGCGGTTGCCGGTTGATGTTTAATAATATCCAGGATACGTGAACGCGTGGGGTCGCCCAGGGCTTTAAATTGTTGGGCCGTATTGATGGTGAGTGTTGCCGGTAACTCAGGCATAGTCACGGGCACATCCTCCGGTAAAACGGTTTCGGCATTGAAATCCGGCTGCGTTGTCATCACTTCTCCTGAACCTTCTTTATGTCATCAACCTATCTGGAACATTTCCAGTATGTACGGTATTTACCGTATGTACTGGAAATATATAGTAACATTGTTATTTTGTCAAGGGGGCGTATGCTTTCTTTTCCCATCTTTCTGTGCGGGTTGCAGTGATGCTCTTGTCACACAGAAACCTGCGTAAGGCTTGACAAGCAGATTGGAGAAAAATAGCTCCGCAAAGGCACTCGGTTTTCGACCAAATGAACTCTAAAAAATGTGACTCGCTGAGGGTTCTTTCCCCTTGACAACAAGAGAATCGAGAGCTATACTATTACCGTACACTGTTCGGAAATAGTAAGGAATACCAAAGTGACGAGTCCTCGTGAGAAGAGGCGAGCCAGGACCAGAGAGACCATTCTGGAAGCGGCGATGCAGATTGTGATGCAGCATGGCGTCGAAGCCTTATCGATGCGCGAGATAGCCGGGCGCATCGATTATAGTCCATCAGGCCTCTATGAGTACTTCTCTAGCAAAGAAGAAATTATTGATGAATTAGTGAACGAGGGCTTTGCGCGCCTGACGGCCCGCATGCAACATGCTATTCATGGAGAAACGGCGCTGTCGCGTTTACAGGAAGCTGGCAAAGCGTATATGCATTTTGCCTTACAAGAACCACAATTATACATGATGATGTTCAATCACAGACCGCTCTCCCCATTCCCATTCACCGAAGTGGAGCAAAACACGGCCTACTCTCAATTGGTTCAAATCCTTCAGGATGGTCTCCTGTCGGGAGAGTTTCGTTCAGCAAGTGGAGCAGGTTGGCAAGAGTTAGCTTACGCCAGCTGGTCCCTCATGCATGGCTTATCGATGTTGCGGCTGACATTGATGAGCCAGGTCACAGAAGATATAGACCGTCTCAACGAAAGAGCATTTCAGGTTTTTGTAGCACAATTGAAATAGCGTCAAAAATTTTAGGGTTTACCGCACAATGTATGGAAAACGTTTGTTGTTCTAAAGAGAGAGCAAAAGGAAAATCCGATGGCAAAGCTTATCAAAGAGCGTGTGACTGTTGCAAACGAGCAAGAGTTGGTGGTGTTTCTGATTGGAATGCGTGTCAATAATGTGTGGAAGGTGCAAAAATGGGCGCCAGTAGCGGTTGCAATGACACGCATGCTGAAAGAGCTGAGCGAGCATCCTGAGATGGGCTTCCTGGGTGGAGAAACAACACTGAACTTTCCCACGACACTCATGGTTCAGTACTGGCGTTCGTTCGAAGACCTGGCAGTCTACGCGGGGAACAGAGATGCGGTCCATCTGCCAGCCTGGCGGGAATTTAATCGGCAGGTTGGAAGCAACGGTGACGTGGGGATCTGGCACGAAACCTACCGTATTCCGGCTGGACACTACGAGGCTATTTACAATAATATGCCTGCGTTTGGACTCGGAAAGGTTCTCCCTCTCATTCCAGCAATCGGACAAAGAGAGAGTGCTCGTACCCGTATGGCGGCAAAACAGCAAGAAATGCAAGGCATTCAGGAATAAACGTCAGCTTCTGCTCGCAACATCCTGTGATTGACACCCTGGCCGCTGTGCACCGTTCTAGCTCGCCAGGGTTTTTATTTACAACATTCCATGCTAGTGCACCAGGTGTAGAGCGGTTTGCCCAGGCACTTCCACGCCAGTGCTCATAATTGGAGTCAAGTGCTCACCTTTCTCAGAGACACCATCACTGCGATTCTCGGAAAACTGTTCAATATTCTGTCACATCTTGACAATGGTGCAAGGCAAAGCCGACCTCTGGCGTGGGAGAGTAAAAGATGTGTATAATGAAGCATGTTGGATGTGTAGCATTGAACCAGAGTACGAGAATTTAGAAGAGATCGTATTTTTTCCTCAGATTGTGGGCATCGAAGGAGGGATAGAATATGAACTATCCACCAGATAACAACGATCCGCCTCAGCAACAGTACAACCAGCAATGGCAACAACCAAACACGTCCTATCAACAGCCAGTACAGTCACCACCTCTCTATCCGCAACCAGGGTTCTATTTGCAAACCCCTCCGCAATACCAACCACAATACCGGCAATGGGAACCACCCGTGAATAAGCAAGGTAAGGGCGTAGTTGTGTCAGCTCTCATCCTGCTAATAATAGCTACTCTCTTCTTCGTGTTCGCCGTCTTTTTGGGGTCCTCAGGATTTTTTTTGTATCTCCTGGCCTTGCTACTCAATCTAGCAGTGCTGGTACTGCTCATTATTCTCGTTGCGAGACGCTAAAGGGGGAAGAGGGCTATGAGCGGCCCTCTCCTCCGTTATTTTTTATCTCGCCTATCCTGCTGTCGGAGTAGATGGGCCATTCTGTGGCATCAGCACAGGTTTGGCTGGCGGCGCAGGGGCATCCGAAGCGCAGTAGAGCAACCCTGGTATACGGATATCGATGAGCTTACTGCGCCCATACAAAACCATTTCCATTGTTCATCAGCACCAACTGTTGGTCTTGGATGTGGACAATGATGTCGGGTTTGCCATCGCCGTTGACATCGCGAACTTCTCCTGTGATGGGGGTTAAATCCTGGCCGGGACCAAATAAGATCGGTCCCTGGTAGATGTGAGCGTGTGAGGCATCGCCCCCCGGTAATTCGATAATCTCTACGTGACGGTTCAAGTTGAGAAAGATAAAGTGCGTGGGATGAGCCGGACTATCTGCATGGCCCACGACCGCATCCACTTGGAAAGTGCGCGGACGACCATACTGCATGTCGTCCTGGTGTACCTGCCACCAGTTGCTAAAAGCAGTTGAACCGAAAACGAGCAAGGCCATTACCAACATGCCCAGGCCAACCGCAATCAAAGGGAAGCGCCTGTTATGTTGCCGTACGCGTTTTAGTGGGGCCGAAACCGCCTTTGAAGCCACGCTATTGCCTGCTTGCGCTGCAAGACTGGAGCGACGATGTTGTATTATCGCGCCCTTCAGTATCATCGGATCGTCTAGCGTATCATGTTGGACAGGCTGCTTATAGCGACGAGCACTACTGGGACTGCGCGACACATACATATCATCTTCGTCCGCGACGTCGTACTCTGCTTGTACGGGCGGTTGCTTGCTTGCCTCCGTCGCTCTCATAGCGATGACCTCCATTCTAAAGAAAATCTGTGCTTAATGTTTCTTATCATACATGGAATAAATGTTCAAGTCAAGGCTTTTTGCATGAAATTAGAACAAAAGTTTGAAAATAATGAGTACTTTAAGGATTAGCCTATGGTAGAGGCAGAGTACTGCATAAGGGATGTGTATACTTTGTCTAATTATGGTATACTTGTCTAAGGTGAAGAAGAATATTTCTAAGAAATCTGACTGGAAACTTTCCTGGTTCTAATGCTTGCTATGGCTACCTGGTCGCTTCCGAAAAAGCTCTTTGTATTAGTGAAGGAAAGCGCAACAGCAATACAGGGGCGAGAAAAAAGATATTTATCCAGGGGGATCCTATACCAGTGAAAGAGACAGAACAGTATTTGCAAGAGCATCCTTTCCATGTGCGTCTTTGGCGTACGGGAGCGAGGCCGCAACGTTCTAGCATACAGGTCTCCTGGTGGCGTTCTCTTTTTGTAGGATATCCTGCCAGTGTGCTGCTCGTTGGCATCGCGCTGCTCACGACACAACTTCTCCAATCATATTCATCAGCGCACTATTTAATCGGGGCCCCCTTTTTTCTAGTGACAGTGATCGTTGCTCTGCTATGGGGAACTGGTCCCGCTGTTTTGGCCATTGTGCTTGGGTTTATCGCCCTTGAAGTCTTTTTCATTCCACCACCTGGTCTATTCACCTTTAATGGGTGGAGCGATGTGGCAGTATACGGACCCTTTGTGGTTGCTCAACTCATTGTGGCTTTGATCACGGCTCAGCGTGAGTCTGTACGGCGGCGTCTCCATATTACTGAACAGGAGGCGCGAGCACATGCGCAAGAACTCGCCGAAGTCAATGAGGAGCTTGAACGGGTCAACCGCAAACTTGAGCAAACCAATCAACTCAAGGACCAGTTTCTCTCACGAGCATCGCACGAATTAAAAACGCCTCTTACCACAATACGCGGCCACACAGAACTTGGTTTGCGTTGGTTCCGTAAACAGTCAGAACTCTCTCCTGATCTGGAACTGCTGCGTACTCATTTTGAAAAGGTTGAAGCCCAAACACAGCGTTTGCAAGTGTTGATCAATGATCTGCTTGATCTGAGCAGCTTAGAAGCAGGGAGTCTCCCTTTACGGCTATCCCTCTGTGATCTGGGAAGCCTCTGCCGTGAAGTTGTCGAGGATCAGCGCGCTCTTTCTGGACGGCGTATTGACATGGATATTCCTGCTGAGCCTGTTTTGCTTCAAGCCGATAGGGAACGGCTCACGCAAGTCATCATCAACCTGGTTACCAACGCCTTGAAGTATTCACCAGAAAACACAGTTGTCCAGGTCAGCGTACGGCAAGACCGTACCAAGGTGACGCTCAGCGTGCATAACATTGGCCCTGCTATTCCTCAAGAGGAATATGAGCATATTTTTGAGCCGTTTTATCGTGCTGCAGGCGCTCAATCCTCATCCAAACGAGGGTGGGGACTTGGCCTTGCTATCAGCAAAGAAATTGTTGAGCGGCAGGGAGGGCACATCTGGACTGAGTCATCTGCAGAAACGGGCACCACCTTTTTTGTGCAACTTCCGGTACACACATCCTCTTAGCTCCACATGATTCTGGCAACGCTATATATGCCTCATAGTTTCCAGTAGAAAAAGCCCTCTTTCTCACGTACTTGCAAGCTGAAACTACGACCACAGTGCAAGCGTACACCTACTGAAATCATTATTGTCGTGCACAGCTCAGAATAAGTGCCTGCGGCAGTTCGCAGTATTTTATGGAGTTGCAGCCCTGGCAGCCTTGTGGCTGCCAGGGCTGCAACTCCATAGAAAGTGGTTTGCTGCCTGGGCAGTTGCCACGGTGACTGGGCAGTCCGTGTTTGATAGGTTGCAACTCCATAAAAGCGGTTTGCTGCCCAAGGTGGCCTTGATGGATTGATGGATGTGTAGTGGAGGCAGTGCAGCCCACGTAGACGCGGACGTAAGGGACAGGGCGACCGCAAGGGTCGCCCCTACTATACTACGGATCAGCTTGCCAAGCTCGTGTATAGTAGGGGCGGGGCTTGCCCCCGCCCTGGAACATTGCCCACCATTCCTTAGGTTCGCGCTGATGAGGGCGGCCCACCAGGGCTGCACCGCCTCCACTGCACATCCAACTAGTGAGCTGTCGCAGGCAGCGAGGAGCCGAGCAAGACGAAATGAACAAAGTGGCATTAGTTACAGATGGCGGGTAAGTACTATAAAAGGTTGCGGATATGTGAGATAATAGTCCCGTTATCAAATGAAGAAGAGCCTGGGGTAGAGTGCAATTTTTTTGCCTGCTACGTCAGAAGCGGATACATATATATACATGCTAGATATCATCATCACGCTGGCGGAGGCATTTCACGCACAGCACAAACAATTATATATGGTTGGTGGCACGGTACGTGATGTGCTGCTGAATCGGGAGCAATCTAGCGATGCGGACCTGGCCACAGATGCGCACCCCGATGAAATCAAGCGGTTGGTGGCTCCGACGCATCCCAGTGCAGTGGTACTGGTGGGCGAGCGCTTTGGTACGGTGCGCTTGCATTATGGTAAGGATATCATTGAGATTACGACATTTCGCACTGAACGCTACAATCCAGAGTCGCGTAAACCAGAAGTTTGTTTTGGTACATCGCTAGAGGACGACCTGTTACGGCGAGATTTCACAATCAATGCGCTGGCGCGCGATCCACGCAATGGTCATATTATTGACCTGTTTGGTGGGAGGCAGGATCTTGAGGACCATATTTTACGCGCGGTAGGCAACGAGCCTGACAAACGTTTTGATGAGGACCCCCTGCGTCTCTTACGCGCGGTACGCTTTGCGGCGCAACTTGACTTTACCATTGAAGCACAGAGCAGGCGCTCGATCATTCGCCAGGCTCCGAAGCTGCAGAAGATCAGCCGCGAGCGTATTCGTGACGAGATGAATAAATTGCTGGTTTCGCCCCATCCAGCCAAGGGGCTGGATCTGCTCGTGGAACTGGGCCTGATGGAGTGGATTATACCGGAGGTGCTGGAACTGCGTGGCGTTAGCCAGCAGCAACAGCGCGCAACATCCTCAAAGGATGTCTATGCGCATGTTTTGCGCGTGGTTGAACGTTCGTCGCCACGCCTAGCGACGCGCTGGAGCGCGCTCCTACATGATATCGCGAAGCCGCGCACGCGTAGTGTCGAAGACAATAAGGTTCACTTTTTTGGGCACGAGGATATCGGGGCATTCATGGCGCGCGATATTCTTAAGCGCCTGCACTTTGACCGGGATTTTATCGAAAGCGTTTCGCGCATAGTGCGCCTGCACATGCGGGCCAACGCGTACACGTCGGAGTGGACCGATGGGGCAGTGCGCCGCCTGATGCTGGAGAGTGGTGATGTCTTGCCCGATCTGCTGGATCTTTCGCGGGCCGACATTACCAGCTACCGGGTAGACAAGGTTTCGCGGGCGGCGGCGCGGGTGAGCGAGCTTGAAGAGCGCTGCCAGCGTTTGAAGGAAGAGGCAAAGCGCGTACCCATCAAGAGCCCCCTGGATGGCAATGAGTTAATGGCATTGTTTGGCCGCCAACCTGGACCATGGCTGCGTCCGATCAAGGAACACCTGTTGAGCCTGGTTATTGATGGTGTGCTGTCGCCCGATGATAAGGAGGAAGCAGCAAGGATTGCTAGAGCATACCTTGAGAGCGAGGCGGTAAAATGATTGAACAAGAGAAAAGGATATAACCATGCCAAAAGCGAGCAAACAGGGTTCTCAGAAGCAAGGGCATGATACTGGTACGAGCGCTCCAAATACGGCAGGTGCGAACAAACAACCTGCTGGAACGCAGGCGCAAGCACCGGCTTCCCTGGCCAAGAGTACCTCACAGAGGGGCAAACAGGGCAGCAGGACTAATCAAGCGCGTATTGGTGGTACGGCTGTGCCCGGAGCGAGGTCTACTCAACCAAAGGAGATCAGCTCGACCAATAACCCTCAACAGCAGCAAGCTGAGAGCTACAATCGCACAATGAGACGCCGTATGGAGCAGATGGGCACCAGCCCTACTCAACAGGCGCCTATGTCTAAGCAGCAGAAGCGCATGGAGAAGCGTCGAAGACGCGTGGAGGAGCGCCGCCAGGAAGCGAAAAAAGTGGCTGCGAGCGGGCCGCGCAGAGTTAAACTCGGCCGCTCTGTCGTATATTATTTGATCGGCGTAGCGGTGCTTATTATCGTTATCATTATTATTGCCGTACTTGTGAACAGGTTCAGGTAGTCATTGCTCACAAGAAAGCTGCGCTATCGGTGATGGCGCAGCTTTTTCTTGTGAGCAATGATATTTAAGCCTTGATCTTCTCATTTTTGGGATCGTAGAGGGGCTCTCTGGTCACGGTTGCCGGGTAGCGTGTGCCAAATAGCTGGACTTCGATCTGGGTGCCGGGGAGGGCATATTCTACGGGTAGATAGCCGTAGGCGATGCTCTGACGTATGGTGTAGCCATAGCCACCACTGCTGACACGGCCCAGTACCTGTTTGCCGGCGAGGAGTGGCTCACCGCCGAGAGCAACAGCCCGGGGATCCTCTATGATGAGGCAGCATAACTTGCGTTTGACCCCCTCTGCTTTGACACGTTCCAGGGCTGCGCGACCAATGAAATCGCCCTTTTGTAGTTTGACAGCAAAGCCCAGACCCGCTTCATAGGGATTATATTCGGAATGAATGTCGGTGCTCCAATAGCGGTAGCCTTTCTCCAGGCGTAGTGATTCGATGGCCCGGTAGCCGGCGGCGGTGAGGCCGAGCGGCCGCCCGGCTGCCCAGAGCGTATCCCACAGCTTGAGGCCATACTCCATGGGAGCGTAGATTTCCCAGCCCAGCTCGCCGACATAGGTGACGCGCAGGGCCAGGGCGGGAATATCCCCTATAGTGACCTGCTGGGCCGTGAGATAGGGGAAGGCCGAGTTAGAGAAATCATTCTCGCTGACCTGCTGCACCAGGTCGCGTGCGCGTGGTCCCCACACGCCGATACAGCAGCGGCTGGATGTGACGTCATTGAGGTAAACCGAACCATCACCGGGCAGGTGGCTGCGCATCCATGAGAGATCATGGAGGCCAAAGGCTGTGCCGGTGATAACCTGGAAGCGGTCAGAGACCAGGCGTGTAACGGTGAGGTCACACTCGATACCGCCATGGCTGTTTAACATCTGTGTATAGGTGACGGTTCCTGGCGCTTGATCCATCTGGTTGCCGGTGATGCGCTGTAAGAAGTTAGCCGCGCCCGGGCCGAGCACCTCTATTTTACTGAAAGAGGTTTCGTCAAAGATGGCAACGCGTTCGCGGGTGGCCTGATGCTCGGCCCCGATGGCTGGTGACCAATAGCGGCTGGCCCAACCGTAGGATCGCGGCCAGTCCTGTTCTTCTGCAAGGCATTCATTCGAGGTGAACCAGTTGGGGCGTTCCCAGCCGGCTTTCTCGCCAAAGACCGCGCCCAGTTCCTCCAGGCGATTATATACCGGGCTGAGGCGCAACTTACGAGCGCTGCTGCGTTCCTGGGCGGGGTAGCTGATGTCGTAGTAGGTGCTATAGATCTCGTGCGTGCGGGTAGAGATGTAGCGGCGGCTGGATGTGTATGCGCCAAAGCGTCGAATGTCCATATGCCAGAGGTCAAGAGCTGGTTCGCCTGTGACGATCCATTCAGCCAGCATTTTACCGACGCCGCCAGAGCCGGAGACGCCATGCGCGCAGAAGCCGCAGGCCGTCCAGAAGCCACGTACTTCGGGCGACTCACCCAGGATAAATTCGCCATCCGGCGTAAAAGACTCAAGTCCATTGACCTTTTTAACCAGTTCAGCGTCCTGGAGGGAGGGAACACGTTCGATACAGCCGTCGAGCAGGGAGTCAAAGCGGGGTGGATCAAAGCTGAGTACAGTGGGATGCTCGCCAGCAGGGATAGCGTCCACAGCGAAGGGGACGGGATTGCGTTCGTAGCCACCAATAACCATGCTCTGTCCATCCTGACGGAAATAGACCAGTTTATCGGGATCGCGTAGATTGGGCACGCTGACATCGTTGGCCAGTTCGGGTAGGGAAGCGGTCATAACATATTGATGCTGCATGGGGACGAGGGGTATGGAGATGCCAGCCATGCGACCAATGCGCGGAGACCAGATGCCGATTGCGGCAACGACAATCTCGGTGCTGATGCGGACTTGCGTCGTGTTGACGGCCTGGATATGGCCTTTACTCACCTCGATGCCTGTCACGGCGGTATGAGGATAGAAAACGGCGCCCCGCTCGCGTGCTGCCCTTATCAGGGCTTCAGCTAAGATAGGCGCGCGTGCGGAACCGTCAGTAGGTAGATAGAGGGCTCCCTCAACGCCAGCCGTACTCATCATAGGGAACATGCGTTTGGCTTCGCCGGCGGTGATTAGTTCCGCGGCCAGGCCAACGCCTTTGGCGAAACCCACCTGCCGTTTGAGTTCTGCCAGGCGCTCGCTGGAGGAGGCCAGGCGCAGGCTGCCCACCTCAGAGTAGCCAGGTTTGCCATCTACCTGGAGTTGCTTGTAGAGCTCGACGCTATACATAAGCATCCTGGTCAGGCTGACAGATGAACGCAGTTGACCGACCAGGCCAGGAGCATGTGAGGTTGTGCCGCTGCTGAGCTGCCCCTGTTCAAGCACGACAATGTCGTGCCAGCCTAGCTGCGTGAGGTGGTAAGCGATGCTGGAACCGGCGATGCCGCTGCCAATGATGACGACTCTGGCTTGATCTTGCATGGATTGGTCTCCTATCTAGAAAGGCAACGCGATGATTTATTGGCTATATAAAATGTGGGAACGCAATTACGTGATGCGACATGGAGTATTTGACAGTCATCCTGTGTAGGGACCCGATTTATCGCGTCCAAAGGGGAGGCAGGGGTCTTCCCGCCAGTCCTCACCCCATGGGACGCGATAAATCGCGTCCCTACGCTATGTGTTTGCTTGTAATTGTATAAATTCATAATTGTGCTCTGACGTCGCGCAGCCACTGGTCGAACTGGGGAGTGGCTACGTTGTGTAGAAAACGCTCGAGGTGATGATGGGCGTAGGCATGATAGTCAAAATCGAGTTCGGAGATGCCTATTTGCAGAAAACCCCAGAACGACTCGCGCAGGTCGGAGGCAAGCCGCATCAGGTGCAGGTGGGCCAGGTCCGTAGAACGTACTTCTCCGAAGTAATAGCTAAGGAGCAAGGCGCATTGTTCATCGTCCAGGGCTTGATTGACGGCGAAGTTGCCCAGGTCAAAGAAGGGGTCACCCATGCCAGCATACTCCCAGTCGAGAATCCAGATGTTGTGCCCATCATCGATGAAGTTGCTCGCAAGCAGGTCGTTGTGGCATGGCAGAGGTTGATGCAGTGGCCCGATACTGTGTTCGATCTGCTCCATTAAGGCAAAAGTCCGGGGCAGGTTGGCAGGAAAGACCGTGCCATGCTCAAGGGCCAGTTTGTGGTAGCTGCGCACGGTTGTAAAGGGCGAGAAGGTACCCGGAAAGGCTGGACCGGCATGGTAACGCTTGATAGAGGTCACAATGCGTTGGAGCATCTCTGGCTGCGCGGCGGCTGCGGGTGAGATGCCAGCGCCAACGATGAAACGCGTGACAAGTGCATCTTCAGCAGCGATAAAGTGCACTACTTCGGCTCCTATACCTACCTGAGCTGCCAGCGTTGTGCACATGTATTCGCGGCCGCGATCGATGCCCAGCAGTTGCGTACCTTTGCCGCCGATGCGCAGGACAAAGGACCCTTCCCCGTTATCCACACGATAATTTTGATTGGTAATGCCGCCGACAAGTGGGGTGATAGTGAGATTGGTGTAGTTCCATCCAGGTACTTGCGCAAGAATACGCTCAATGCGCTGATCGTCCATCGCTCACCTCTATTGTGCTTTGAAAGGGGGGATTTTGCTTTTCAGCATACATCGCGGATGAGGTTGCGTCAAGCGGACAGTTTGACCATAGTCTCTTTTCCGGGCATGGCATTTCTTTATAGATCCCGTGTACATAGGTTGTAATGGATTATAATTAAGCCATCTAAAAACAGAAGGAGATAAAGACAAAAAAGGAGAAGGAGCATGGAAGTGAATGGCATCGCTGGTGTCTTTGTGTACGCCAATGATCCCAAAAAGCTTGCTGAATGGTATGCGCGCCACTTCGGCATGGAGTTTCTTTCAGATTTCGCCGCTACCTATTATCTAGAGTTCTATTACCGCGACGACACAGACACCTCAACGCGCCGAAGTACGGTCTTTGCGATCATGCCAGCAAAAAGCCCGCTCGGTTCTGAGCGTGGGGAGTATATGATCAATTATCGCGTTGATGACCTGTCGGGGTTGCTGACGAAACTCCAATCCCTGGGAGTTGCCATTGGTCCGGTGGAAGAGCAAAATGATGGCCGTTATCCAGGTAGTAAGGGACTATTTACCTGGATCAAAGACCTGGAAGGCAATCACCTCGAGTTGTATCAACCCATCTTATAAAGAGCTTTGCCATCTCCCCCTGGAAATACAGAGAAGCGAGAAAAGAAAAGAGGTTTGTATGCCTGGAGTTACGCAAGCGCGCTACCGGCCTGGGAAGCGTTCTTTGAGACCGGCTGTTCTGAGATTAGCATTCTGGCAGTTGCGGCGAACGTGGTTCCTGCTCCTTTTTATTACTCTTGGCATGATCGCTGCTGTAGCGATTGCCTGTGCAATCCCTCTCCTTTCCGATGTAATGCTGACTGCCGGAATGCGCGAAACTCTGCAAGCAACATCAGATAGCGCCGATATTGAGCTAAATACGGAGACACAGGGAATATCGACGCCAATTGTTCAGAATGTACACGATCAGTTTGCTGCTCTTTTTCATCATTACGCAGGTAACATCATTCAGCCCGAACAATTTGCTATCACAAGTGGAGACTTTTCCTTGTCCCCAGCTCGAAATCACGCCGTGCTCACAGTCTATGGAACTCCGATGCAACAGGCAGCTGCTCATCTTGGTCCTGTACAGGGCCGGCTTGCCCACGTGACCGGCAATCCCACTAAAGAGCTTGAGGTGATGCTGACTCCTGACACCGCGCGGGGATTGAATGTGAAGGTTGGATCAAACTTCAACATTGCGTTGAATTACTATGTGAACGTTTCCATCGGGGGTATATCTGAGCCACAACAGCATTTAGACATAATTACCGCACACGTAGTTGGTCTTTTTACGGTGACACCAGCAAATGCCGCCTACTGGCATGGTGAAGATTTCTCACCAATTCGATGGACTGTTGAAGGATCAGTCCCGCTGTCCCATTACACGTTGCTTGTCCCTGATAACGCGCTGCTGGCTCTTTTCGACCATCTAAGCGCTTTTTACCATACCGATGCAGTTCAGACTGTAAACTACGGGGGAGGATATAATCTGATCTGGCATTACCACCTGGACTCTTCCCACCTGGCGATTAGCGGTCTCGATGCGCTTATTGACCAGCTCGCAGGGATACAGTCTACGACTGATAGTTTGTATGGATATTTGGGGAGTGGCGGACCAACCGATGTCACACCATCATACCCATATCTGTCGCGTGTTGAACTCTCCAGCCCTGTATTCAGTTCCAATGAGAACCCCAGTAGTCTGGAGCAGTTTCGCAGTCGTATCGCCGTAGCGCGTATTCCTGTGGGCGTCTTTACCATCCTCATTCTCGCGCTTATTCTCTTCTTTGTGAGCTTGATGACGACCGTACTCATTGATCGCCAGACCGATACGGTTGTACTATTACGCAGTCGTGGAGCCAGCAGTGGACAAGTTTTTGGTGCGTTGCTCCTGCAAAGCGTCGTGTTGGGGATAATTGCACTTGTCATCGGGCTACCCTTAGCGGCTTATGCCGTTCTTCTCCTGGCGCAGCGTATGCTGCCCACTGCACAACTGGATGCTCTGAATATCATTACGAGTAATCCGCTGCAGGCAGCACTGGGAACGAGATGGTATGCGCTCGCTATCGTCTGCGTCGCTCTCTTCACGATGAGCCTTTCACTCTTCTTCGCTGCGCGCATGAATATCCTCTCAATGCGCCGGGAAGCTGCGCGCAGCAACAAACAGCCGCTGTGGCAGCGTCTCAATCTCGATGTCATCGCGGGCGTTATCGCGCTGGTCGGATATGGGCTCTCTCTGTATGTGATGAGCGTTGGAACAGTGCTGCAAGGTGATGCGCAAGTACTCATCGCCAGCCCTTTAGCGATTATCGCCCCCTTCTTTCTCATTGTGGGCTGCATGTTCCTGTTCCTGCGTATTTTCCCCTGGCTCTTACAGTTGGGAGCGCACCTGGCCGCACGAGGACGAGGCGCAGTTTCTCTGCTGGCATTAGCACAGATTGCGCGCTCGCCGCGCCAGTCACTGCGTAGGACACTGCTACTTGCCCTGGCAATCGCTTTTGCCCTCTTCACGCTGGTCTATTCGGCAACGCAGGCGCAACATATACAGGAGATTGTCACTTATCAGACAGGGGCCGATTTTAGCGCCCAGCTTTCGTTCCCTGGAACAGCACCGGCGCCAATTCTCAAGCAGTACCAGTCTATTCCTGGGGTTCTCGCGGCCAGTGTTGGGTATATCGATCATAACGAGGAGGGCACGGCGAATCTTGCCCTGGAACTGCGGGCGGTTGATGCAGCCAGCTTTGGCTCTACTGTGATCTGGCCCTCACAGGCAGCTTTCCTGCAGGCTCGTCCGCTGCTGGCGCAACTGGTCTCTCTCCGGCAATCATCAACCACGAGCATTGTCGTCCCGGCAATCGTCGATCAGACAACGAGCAACAAACTATTGCTGCATACCGGCTCATCCTTCATGGTAAGAGGAAACAGTACGCCTGGAATCATCCATTATTTCGTTGTTGGCGTGGTAGACCATATTCCGACGGTCAATGATCGGATTGCGCCGGGTAATGGGAAAGTGCCTATTGTAATCGGTGGCATACTGGTCGATTATCAATCCTATGCCAATGTCTATAAAAATGCTAAAGAGCTCAAGAGTCTTACACCACCAGACATCAACCAGGTCTGGCTGCATACCAGGGATGATGCTATTTCATTAGCGAGCGTGCGCGCTGCTCTCAAAAACTCTCAATACCATTATACGCAGCTTGTTGATCGACGTTTGTTGCTTGCCACCCTACAGTCGGATCCACTTTACCTGATCCTTGATGGGGTACTCATTATCGGGACGGTGACAGCGCTGCTGCTGGCATTGATAGGGGACCTGTTGGGCTCATGGTTGAGCGCTCGGACGCACCTATTGAGCTTTGTCACGCTGCGGGCGCTTGGCACCACTTCCAGGCAGGTTACGAACATGTTAACCTGGGAGCAGGCCGTTGTCTATATTACAGGCTTGTTGCTGGGGGGAGGTTTTGGCATACTACTGGCAACATCAGTTATCCCTGTACTTACCTTCACTGATCTCAACTCTAACTTGAGCAACGAACAGTTATTCGCTTTGCAGTCAGCGCTCGCCACCCAGCTTGTCGTGCCTCCATCGTTTCCTCTAGTGCTGCTTGTACTCGTGAGCATCTATGTGATAGCGCTGACGATCATGGTGCGTGTTGTCGCGCGGCCAGCCCTTAGTTCGACACTGCGCCTGGACGAGGATTGAGCAAGTTAAAAAATAAAGCTGAAGGAAAACCCCCTATGCTATAGTGGAAAGAGAGGATGGATTATATAACGGTCTTCATCTACTATGTTCCGATTTGTGAAGAGCATGGTTTAAGAGCGAAGAAAGGGGTGTTTCTTGAAGAAAAAAACACTGCTGTTTTATGCGCTTCCAGGTATGTCGCTGGCTCTGCTGGCTGTTTCGCTGCTGCTACCGTTGAGGGCCAATGCGGCCTCCCGGAGTCCTCATTTACTGCAGGTACTTGGTAGAAGTAATATGAAGCAGGGCAGCAACAACTTGCAGTACAACGGTGGACCTGTTATGGCTAATACAGCGAAGGTCTATGCCATCTTCTGGGAACCTTCAGGCTCGGTCGTGAGTTCTACGTATAATAGCCTGATTTTGCGCTACTTCGGTGACGTTGGCGGCACCGGGCTCTACCACAATAACAGGCAGTACGCTGATGGCAGTAGTCATCGCCCTAAGAAGGCTGTCCTGGGGGGCTCATGGGTAGATACTGCGGCTTATCCATCCGCCGCTCTGCTTGACACGGATGTTCAGAAAGAAGTTACGCATGCCCAGCAAGTCAAGGGCTGGACGTCTTCCATAAATCACGTCTTCTTTGTCTTCACTGCCAAGGGGGAGAACATCTGTATCAACAGTCAGACCTGCAGCTTCAAGGTCTTCTGTGCCTATCACAACTTCTTCGGCTCCAACACCATCTACGCGGCCATGCCATACGCCGGTACGCTGCTGAATGGCTGCGGTATCCCTAATGGCTTGAGCCCCAATGGTGATATCGATGCAGATAGCGAGATCAGCATCACCTCGCACGAGCAGATTGAAGCTGCAACCGATCCACTACTCAATGCCTGGTATGATGCTCAAGGGTCGGAAATTGGTGACAAGTGTGCCTGGACATTTGGGAGTGTTGGCTCTAACGGTTCTAATGTCCAGCGGAACGGCAACTCCTACATTGTCCAGCAGGAATGGGACAACAAGCAGCGAGGTTGTGTGATGAGCGGGCCATAAGTATAAGGATACCCCTTTCGTTGGGAGAAAGCGAGGAGGATCTCTATCCTTCTCGCTTTCTCTTGCGTACTTATTGCAAAACGATGAACTCGCTCGAACGTGTCTCATTTTGAGACATGTTGTTTTGGTGAGGTGGCGAGTAGCCAGGAACCTGAATAGTTACTCACGGCTGAAGCTCTCGTCCCTTATGACCCGCGTTGGGCCGCATCTGCTTGCTCTGCCAGGTCGTGTAGGACGGCAAAGAACTCCTTCGATTGGCCGATGAACAACCCATCGGCCGTTAAGGCCTTGACTGCGCCCATTGCAGCCCCCTCTGTCTCGGTAGGGCGAATGATCGAAACAACCGGGAACTTTCGGCTCAGGAATGGGCATGGCTCGGGCATGATCAGGTTGGTCTGGAAGGTCTGCGTGTCAAAAGGAGGGGCATTGAGGTCCGGAAACACCAAATCATCATTCTTGGGATCGGTCAGAGGCGGCGCATTACCTGCCTTGTCGTGCCAGGTCTGAAAGTGCATTGTCTCGGTTGGGCCGATACTGAGCAAGATGCGCAATACTTCCGGATCGGTGACTCTCTGAGCCAGCGATGGGTAGAGGCTGGTGCCCCCTTGCTCGATAAATCCAAAATGGAAGCCCGCCGTGTTGGCGATCGCTTGAATGTGTTTTTTGGGGGTGAGGTCGTCGTCGTTTCTGGGGATCGCCGGATGCTGTCCAACATGCAAACTCGGGACCGCCTGGGGAAAAGTGAACGTGGGATCAAGATCGGGATTCTTCGTGCTGCTGCGGTAGCGCGTCCACCAACTGGTGTCCACGGTGAGCTGCATGAGGTTGGTGAGCCGTTCGATGTGCCGGGCGCCTGTCGCTTTACTGCTCGGCAAGGTGCGAAACTTATCCAGATTGACGGGATCAGCACCCTTGGAAGCCAGGTATGCGTTGAGGAACATGAAGTGGCTGATCTCATCATCGGTATTGTCGTGGATATACTGGGGCATGTCCGCATCCAGCACTTGCAGGGCCTTCGTGTAGGGTACACTCCCACTTCCACCTGGAACTTCGCTGTCCTGGATGCCTCCGAGTTCATTGTATTGTCGCCATAGATCGGTTTCGAGGATTTCGACCGCAGCCAGGAACCTGAGAATGGCCACGTCGCCCTTCGTAAGCGCAGAGCCTGTCCCTTGCGCATGAGCGAGAGTTTTGTTCAGTAAACCGGCGTTCAGCAATCCGACGCCGATGGTTCCTGCTCCTGCTCCTACGGCGAGCCCCTTGAGCAAGGAACGCCGGCTAGCAGAGGTTTCCCAGATCTTCTCATCCTGAGACGGCTTAGTTTTCTGCTCCATGTCTTCCCTTTCCATCATCTTCCCTTTCAAAGAGTTTTTTGGTCTCTATTTCATGATCTTCTTCTGATCGTGACTGAGTCCATTCGATAGTGAAATGTCTGTTAAGCCTCTTCTATTTGACCATACGGTTGTTACGAGGAAGTTGAGAAGTAGTAGAGAAATAGAGGAGAAACGTACATTTCCACTGAGGAATATTTACTAGTATGAAATGCTGCCGCAGTCTTGTCCTTGCCAGCACACTAATCAGCAATTCTTAGCGTGATGCACCGTAGATTATGTAAAGGAGGGGTCACTGATACTGTACCCCTTTGGGGGATGACAACGCACGCAAAATATGCTATGTTCTCTTAGTGGTAATGTGAATGAAGGGTTGAATGGTTGAGGACGGAAGCGATCGAACATCGGCGTGAATTTTCGAATTGGCCGTTCATCCGTCTGCCCATCCCGCTCCAGATCTGCCTTCTTGCTCACGACGTTGGGAAAGTGGGCAAGGGCCCAGGAAAGCCGTATGTCTCATGATTCACCGCCCCCTACACCGGTTCGTCCCAGCCTTTCCTGGAAAGGCGTGCTTATCTCTCTCGGAGCCCGGATCTGGCTGCTCATCGGCTGGATCTGGAGCACGCTGATTTTGGGGGGTCTCCTCGTCAGCTTGCTCTTAACGTACGCGACGACGGGAACCCTCTCGGATCCGCGCTCCTGGGTGCTCATCCGCCCTCTCCTCGCGCATCCCACCATCGTGGTCCTGGGACTGCTGCTGGCTTTGCTGCTCACCTTGGCTGCCTATTGGGCCTCTCGATTACACCGCCAGGGGCAGCAGCAGGCCATCGATCATCAACAGACACTCCACTCGATCGAACAAAATATCCACAACCTGGTGCTCGAGTCACACAGCACATCTGCTGACCCAGCACGTGTCACGACAGATCCACCTCCAGCCTCCATGCCCATTCGTACGCCGCCAGCACCCATGGCACCCACACCCAGCATTCGTACCCCCGATCAACGTTTGCGCGTCTTTCTCAGTTCGACGCTCGATGAACTCGCGCCCGAACGGCGGGCGGCGCGGGAAGCGATTCGCGGCTTGCATCTGACACCGGTGTTCTTTGAAGCCGGCGCCCGCCCCTATCCCCCCCGTGAGCTCTACCGAGCCTACCTGGCCCAGAGCGACCTGTTCCTGGGCATCTACTGGCAGCGCTATGGCTGGGTCGCCCCCACCATGGACATCTCGGGACTGGAAGACGAGTACCGGCTCTCGCAAGACAAACCCCGCCTGATCTACGTCAAGGAGCCTGCGCCCCAGCGCGACCCCCAGCTCCAGACCTTACTTGATCGCATTCGCACGGAGAATGTCACCACCTATCAGAAGTTCGCGACGGTTGCTGACCTGCAGGAGCTGGTGGCCAATGATCTGGCCCAGGTGCTCACCGACCGCTTCACCCAGCCTGTCAAGCCGCTCACCTCCCCTTCTGTTCAGTTTGCTCCGCTGCCGATGCCCCGCAGTCCCTTGATTAATCGCACGCACGAACTTGCCGAGGCTCACGACCTGTTACTGCGCGAGGAGGTGGGCCTGGTGACCCTGACAGGCCCAGGCGGGGTCGGCAAAACACGGCTGGCGATCGAGGTGGCGACCAATATCGCCGCGCACTTTGCCGATGGCGCGGCCTTTGTCTCGCTGGCCCCGCTCAAAGATCCGGACCAGGTGGTGCCCACCATTGCCCGCGCCCTGCATATCTCGGGAGAGCCAAGCCGACCCCTCACGGAGAGTCTGCTGGAGTACCTGCGCAATAGTCACTTGCTGCTCGTGCTTGACAATGTGGAGCAGGTGATCGCGGTGGCGCCGCAGCTCGCGCAGATGCTCGAATACGCCCCCACCCTCAAAATGCTCCTCACCAGCCGGGAACCGCTGCAGATCCGCGGCGAATGGACGGTGCCGGTCCCCCCACTGGCCTTGCCCGATCCCGCCCAGCTACCGGATCTCGAGACGCTGGGCCAGATTCCGGCGGTGGCCCTCTTTCTCGAGCGTGCCCGCGAAGTCGAGGCGGGGTTCGCGCTCACGCCAGAGAATGCGCAGGCGATCGCCGAGATGTGCCAGCGCCTGGATGGATTGCCGCTGGCCCTGGAACTGGCCGCCGCGCGCATCAACGTGCTGCCCCCCCAGCTACTCCTGCCGCGGCTGAGCCACCTTCTACCCGTGCTCACCCACGGCCCACGCGATCTGCCGCAACGCCAGCAGACGCTGCGTACCACGATTGCCTGGAGCTATGATCTGCTCTCCCCAGAGGAACAACGGCTGTTCCGCTCCCTGGCCGTCTTCACGGGAGGCTTTACCACAGATGCCGCCACGGCTATCGAGAGGGCACGTCCAGCGGATGGGCAAGCAGAGCACGAGCGCCAACGGGACGAGACGCTCGACCGCCTGGAATCGCTGGTGAGCAAAAACCTGCTGCGCGTGGAGCCAGGCCGAGGCCTCGCCCCCCGGTTCTTTCTGCTCGCCACGATACAGGAATACGCCCAGGAACAACTGGAGGCGCATGGGGAGCAGGCAACCGTGCAAGAACGATATGTTCAGTTCTTTCTGACCCTGGCTCAAAGCGCCGAGCCAGAGCTCTATCAAGGAGAGCGCGATACCTGGATGGAACGCCTGGAAAGCGAGGATGGCAACCTGCGGGCGGCCCTCTCCTGGTGCCAGGAGCACAGCCAGGCCAGCCAGATCGGGCTGCGCCTGGCCGGAGCGCTCGCCTTTTACTGGGTTCTGAGCGGCAATCTTCGCGAAGGGTTCTCCTGGCTGGAAACGATGCTGGCACGGACGGCAGCCAGCGACCGGAGCACTGCGCGTGGCAAAGCCCTGTATGGGGCGGGACTGCTGGCACGGATCATGGGCGACGTGGATGTTGCCGTCCGGGATGCGGAGGAGGCGCTGTCCATCTTACGGGAAGGAGGTGATACGCTGTGGAGCGGCTATGCAGAACTGCTCCTGGGGTTTGCCCGGATGAGCCAGGGGCACGTCGCGCAAGCGCGTCCCCTGCTGGAGGAGTGCCTGAGCATCTTCAAGGAAATGAAGAGT
>JACZCU010228372.1_pt1 | contig 22249 bp, 32 predicted proteins | sample 8641851 | NCBI WGS metagenome assembly JACZCU01 (sample SAMN15324605, study PRJNA640507) | soil metagenome | isolation source: monocropping sugarcane control | place: China: Luxin town, Laibin City, Guangxi Province | collected 2019-07-25 | depth 10cm m | reverse complement strand
GCCTCCCGCTGCGGCCGCGCCTGCGGCGCCGAAGAAGCGCGCGCCTCGAGCCGCCGCCGCGCAGGCCGCAGCGCCGACCGCGTCGGGCATCGAGCTCTTCGTCAACGCCGTGCCGAGCCGCCCGTACACCGATCTGCAGGGGTACGTGACCGAGGTGCTGAAGGACATGGAGGCGCAGTTCGGCGTGCCCGACATCCGCGCGGTGATGGACGACAAGAGTCCGATCGCCTTCGGGCGCTGGAAGGGCGTGCTCGCCGGCCTCGTGAAGGAAGCACCGCCCGCCGCCGGCACGTACGTCGCGTTCACGCGCGGTGACGAGCTCACCGAGGTCGTCGTCGCGGCGCTGGCGCCGCTCGCGGGGCCGGGCTTCGTGCGCGGGGTCTGACCATGGGCAAGAAGCAGCGTGAAAAGGGGCTTCGCCGCCGCGAGGAAGCAGCGGCGAAGCGCACGGCGATCGCGAAGGAGTTCAACAACCCGCGCGTGCTGGAGATCTCGCAGCCGCAGCACCTCGGCCGCGCGATGTTCTCTAGCAAGAAGGAGATGCGGCAGTACGTCGGAGCTGGCGGGAAGATCCCCGACTACCTAAGCAACAAGCCGAAGGGCGACGTGCCGCCTGAGGTCGCGAGCGCGCCACCCGAGGAGCCGAAGTGAAGACGCTCATCGTCTACGCGCAGATCGGCGACGAGCCGAAGTTCTTCCTCACCGACGGGGACCGTTCCGAGCTCAACGGCTGCATCGCGAACGCCGCCGAGATGGAAGGCTTCAGCCACGAGATTCGCACCGAGGTCGCGAACAGCGGAGACAACGAGCACTGGACCGAGGTGCAGATGCCGCTTCGGCTGGCGCTGCAGGAGCAGGAAGTCGTTGTAGTGCACTGCGGTATTTTTCTCTGAGGGCTGATGGGTCTCGCACTTCAGAAATCTGGGCTCACCATCGCGCCGCGCGAAGCGGTCGCCACGGTCACGCCCGCTCGACGCAAGACGCTTCGCGAACGGTTCGCGAAGGGCGAGGTCGAGTGGAGCCCGGATTTCGAGCGCATCATGAATCTCCCCAGACGGACGAAGCCGGAGCTGGAAGCGATCACGCGCGGCCTCACGCAGCTCCTCCGCAAGCCCGGCGGCACGCAGGAGCTCCGCGACCTCCAAGGCTGGTGCCTCTACGAGGGGCCAGCAGCGAACGGCCTCGTCGCGACGATCCAGACCGGCGGCGGCAAGACGCTCATCGGCATGCTGATGCCGATGGTGTGGCCGTACATCAAGCAGGCCGATGGCACGATGCGCCCGCCGCGCTGCGTGCTGCTCATCCCGGCTGATCTGCGCGTGCAGTTTCAAAGTGACTGGAAGCGCTACGGCGAGCACTGGAATCTCCCCACGCTTGCCGGCGAGCCGAACTTCCAGCAGGGCAAGCCGATCCTCCACGTCATCTCGTACTCCGACCTGCAGCAGCCGAAGAACTCGGCGCTGCTCGAGCAGCTCCAGCCGGACCTGCTGATGGGCGACGAGATCTCCTGTCTGCGCAACTTCGAGAGCGCGCGCACCATCCGCGCCACGCGGTTCTTCGCGCGCTTCTACAACACGGCGTTCTGCGGCTGGGACGCGACCATCACCGAGGACAGCCTCGAAGACTTCTGGCACCTACTCGCCTGGGCGCTGGGCGAGAACTCCCCGATGCCGGTCGAGCCCGCCGAGGTGCGGCGCTGGGCGCGCGCCATCGACCCCGACCGCTACAACGACGGCTTCTACCTCCCGGGCGTGCTGATGAAGTTCTGCAAGCCCGGCGAGAAGGAGAGCGACGTGCGCCGCGGGTTCCACCGCCGTCTCGTCGACACGTTCGGCGTCGTGACGAGCGCCGACAAGCGGCTGGGCATTCCGCTGGTCTTCCGGCAGCGCATCCCGCCGCCGATGCCGGCGGCAATCGCCGAGTACCTGAAGACGCTGCGGCGGCCGCCGAACCAGGGCGGCTGGTGCCGTCCCGATGGCGAGCAACTCGAAGAAGCGTCGCAGGTGGTCGCCTGCGCGCGCCAGCTCGGCACCGGCTTCTTCCTGCGGTGGAAGTACCCGCGCGGCGAGCCCGCCGAGCTCATCGAGGAGTGGTTCAGCAAGCGGCAGGACTTCAACCGCGAGCTGCGCTCCGAGCTGGGCTCGCCCCGCGTGCACATGGACTCGCGCAAGCTCTGCGAGAACGCCGCCGAGCGCTGGTACACCGGCGGCTGCCCCGACTGCCAACGCGGGCCGCTTGAGTTCCATCGCGACCGCCAGTGGGCCAACGGCAGCATGCATCGCTGCCCTGGTGAGCCGACGCATCCGCTGTGGGCCTCAGAGTGCTGGCCCGCGTGGCGCGCGATCAAGGACAAGGTGTACCACGAGACCGAGGCGGTCTGGGTCAGCGACTGGCTGATGCAGGACGCGGCGGCGTGGGCGCGCGAAGCGCCGGGCATCGTCTGGGTCGAGCACCCGGAGGAAGGCGAGTTCCTCTCGAAGCTCACCGGCTTCCGGTACTACGGCGGCGGCGAGAAGTCAGCTGCCGAGCTCGACGAGCTCTACGGCGAAGGCACTGGTCGCGCGCAGACGAGCATCATCTGCAGCGTGAAGGCGAACATCAGAGGGAAGAACCTCCAGTACGCGTTCTCGCGCAACCTCATCGTCTCGTGGATGGCGTCGAACAGCACGATGGAGCAGCTCATCGGGCGCACGTACCGCGAGGGGCAGACCGAACCGCAGGTGACCGTCGACTACTACCTGCACACGAAGGAGTTCGAGAACTCGATGGAGACGTCGCTCGAACGCGCGAAGTACCACCACGAGACGTTGGGCCAAGCGCAGAAGCTCGTGTACGGCACATGGGAAAGGAAGGCAGCATGAATCGTGTAGAGGGCAACTCCGTCATCGTCGAGCTCAAGTCGAACTTCAAACGCGGCGACGAAGTCTTCGTCGTGCTGGAGTCGAACAACCAGTTCGGCGAGTCGCACCAGTGCTCGCACTGCCAGCAACTCCACTACACCGAGCGGTTCAGCCCCGTCGTCTACAAGATGAAGGTCGAAGACCTCTCGTGGTTCGGCTCCCCGCCGACGTACGAGATGACCGTGCGCTACGACCTCAGGAACGAGCGCATGTCGTACTCCGCGCTGGAGAAGAACGTCTTCGCGACAGAGCTCGAAGCGCACGAGCAACGCAAGAAGATCCGCGACGAGCGCGCGGCGGCGTACGAGAAAGAGACCAAGCGTGAATGAGCACCGCGCGTACTACAACGAGTGGGAGAAGTACCCCGCGCACTGGCTGCGGCGCCTCGCCGCGTCCGGCTACATCGCCGAGGGCCACGTAGATGAGCGAAGCATCGAGGTTGTGGCTCCAGAAGATGTTCGGGGCTTCCGCGAGTGCCACTTCTTCGCCGGCATCGGTATCTGGAGCTACGCCCTCCAGCTCGCCGGCTGGCCCACTGACTACATCCGCACCTGGACCGGCTCCTGCCCCTGCTTCGTTGCAGGTACGCTCATCTTGACCGCGCGAGGCTTTGTGCCAATCGAACAGATGCGCATCGGAGATCTCGTGCTCACGCACAAGAACCGATGGCGCCCCGTGACTGCAACGATGCAGTCACGGAAGCAGACACGCGTGTTGAAAGGCCAGGGGCACTGGGGCTTGGAAACGACGGATGAGCATCCGTTCTTGACTCCGGGGGACAAGTGGGTCGAGGCCTCCGAGATGGCCGGAAAGCGCTGGTCGTGCGTTACCAACTTCGAGCACCCGTTGCCTATCCCTCCGCTGGGCGAGCGGATGTGGCGTGGCCAAGTCCAGGTTCCGAACTTCGGTACCTCCGAGTTCTGGATGTTCGTCGGCTACTGGCTCGGCAATGGATGGACTCGCAACTCGGAGCAGGTTGTGGTCTGCGGACATCAGAGCGACGGACCCGTTCTTGAGAAGCTCGCGACCGACGCAGGTCTGCATGGCTCGCTATCGATCGAGCGAACATCCGCACGACTGAGAATTGGCTCGAAGCTTTTTGCTCAGTGGCTTGACGACCATTTCGGTCGCTACGCAGCGACGAAGAGGATTCCGGCGTGGCTTCTTTCTGCGCCCGAAGAAGTGGTCGACGCCTTCGTGCGGGGCCTAGTACTGGCTGACGGGCACAGCGACAAGGGCGCGTGGCACGTCACGACGACGTCGAGAGAGATCGCGGTCGGTACGCGAATCTTAGTGAACCGGCTCGGCTTCAGCGCTTCGGTCCTCTTCAAGAAACCGAAGCGGCAGAAGTGCATCATCGAGGGTCGAGAGGTGAACGAACGCGGCTTTTTCAGGGTCTCGTTCCGCAGAGATTCGAAGTCATTCAAGATCGATGACCAGTCAGGATGGGGTCTTGTCAGAACTAGCGAAGCGACGAGCGAAACGAAGGAAGTTTTTAACATCGCTGTTGACGAAGACGAGAGCTACGTCGCCGACGGAATCACCGTCCACAACTGCCAGCCCTTCTCCTCGGCGGGCAAAGGCAAAGGCCTCGAAGACGAACGACACCTCTGGCCTGCCTGGTTCAAGCTCATCGACGCAGAACGCCCTGACGCGATCCTTGGGGAGCAATCTTCAGCGCCTGCTGGCCTCGAGTGGTTCGACGTTGTTTCGGCTGACCTGGAAAGAGCGGGTTACACCGTCGGGGCGGTCGATTCCTGCTCAGCGGGGGTTGGTGCACCGCACATCCGCCAGCGACTGTACTTCGTGGCCTACGCCAAAGAGCTCCGATGGCCCGAGGGGTGGAATGGTCGCGCGGGCGCTCGACTCGACGAAGCATGGAAGCAATTTGAACGACACGGTGATGCTCGTGGGCTGGCCGACGCCGTGCGCGCAGGATGGGCCGAACGGCGGACCCTCGCAGGGCAGCGATCGTCTGCCGGGGGCGGTCTCGCTGACGCACTGGCCGACGCCGCTCGCGTCGCAGACGAATGCCATGAGCCCGGAATCGGCGGAGCGGGAGATCGAGCGCCGGAAGTCGATCGGCGCGGGGCAAGTCGGCAATCTGCGCGTCGCAGCCGCGCTGACGTCGTGGCCGACGCCGACGGTGGCGGACGCGCGGCGCGGCGCGTTCGCGACGGAGGAGCTCGCGAAGAAGGATCATCGGGGGCGGCAACTTCCGACGGAAGCGGCGCTGAGCTCGTGGCCGACGCCGACGGTGAACGACTCGAAGGGGAGCGACTACAGCTACGGGAACGGGGACCACGACAAGATCTGCCTGAAGCTCCCGGGCGCGGCGAAGCTCGCGGCGTGGTCGACGCCGCTGGCCTCGGACGGAGACAAGACCGACTGCCTGCTGCCGACGGTGCTGGAGCGGATGCAGGACGGGAAGCAGATCAGCACCGCCATGCAAGCGCGGCTCACGAGCTGGGCGACGCCGCTGGCCTCGAACGTGCGAGCGATCGAGCCGGAAGAGTTCATCAAGCGCAAGCAGCGTACGCGACCAAGTTCGGTGACCGTGACGGAACTGCAAGCTCAAGCGAAGCTCGCGAGCTGGGCGACGCCGGCCGCGAGCGAGGCGGGCGGCACGCCGGAGCAGTTCCTCGCGCGGAAGCAGAAGGCGAACGAGAACGGTTCGCAGATCGGGATGTCGGTGACGAGCCTCGCGATGCAGGCACAACTGGCGACCTGGGCAACGCCGGCAGCGCGGGACTTCCGGAGCAACTCGGCGTCGGAGGAGTGGCACCAGGAGCGAGCGGAGCAGACGAGGGGGAAGCCGCTGAGCGAGCAGGTTCACCAACTGCTGGACTCTGGGGAGACGCCGTCTGGCTCTACTGCCGCGACGGCAAGTACCGGCCAACTGAATCCCGATTTGTCACGCTGGCTGATGGGCATTCCGTCGGAGTGGAGTACCTGCGCCCCCTCGTCGTCGGAGCTGAAGGCCGCGTCGGGAAAATCAAAGCGTACGGGAACGCGATCAACGCGCTTCAGGCCGCGACTTTTGTCCGAGCGGCTCGCGATTCCATGCAGCACCTCTGGGGAATCCCCTCCAGAGCAACAAACGCCCAGTGATGGGTGCATCGAAGACGAGAACGAGGACGAGATGGCGAACGTGAACAGTGCGCGCCGCAAGGCGCTGATGGACAAGCTGAGCAAGGCCCGCGCGAGCGGCGTCGGCAACAACTTCAAGGACGGGAAGTATCGGCTGGCGATCAAGAAGATGGGGCTTGAGGACGGGTTCAAGGGGACGCGCTTCCAGTCGACGTTCACCGTGGTCGCGTCGCAGAAGATCGCGGTGGTCGAGCTCAGTACCAACAAGGCGCTCGACGTGACGCCGAACCCAGTCGGCAGCGATGTCGACTGGCTCGCGATGGACCTCGACAAGGAAGACTCGGCAGGCCCGGGCAACGTGCGCCGGCTCATCATGGACCTCTTCGATCGCAAGGAGCTCTCGGACGAGGAGTACATCGAGACGCTCGCCGAGATGTGCGACCTCGACGAGGAGGGCAACCCGCTGAAGGAGCCGCTGAACCTGGCGAAAGGCATGCTCATCGACATGGAGACGGTGCGCATCGTCACGAAGAAGAACAAGAAGGAGATCGTCGTCTGCAAGTGGAGCCACGTGCCCCACGACTCGTACGACCAGCAGGCGATGTCGAAGTGGCTCGACGAGGTCGCCGTTCAGACGCAGGCGCACCAGCAGCAACTTGCTGCGGCCGCGCAGGCGCAGCTCCCCGCTGGTTCCACGCCCGAAGCCACCGCTTGACACGTATGGCCTGAAGGCCATACTCAGCAATTAGCCAGGCCGCAGTCGTAGTTCGCGCGTCGGGTGGCGCTGCGCGCGAACCGGAGCCGCCGCTCCTCCGTTGCTGGCAGAGCGGTCCCGTTTTTCCGAAAGGTGAGCATGCTGACGAGAGAACAAGTCGAGAAGGAGCCGTGGCTCGGTGACCAGCGTCAGCAGGTGCTGGAGCTCATCGCCGCGCTGGAGAAGGCGAAGGGCGAAGGGTTCGTCGAGTGCTTCAACACGTGGCGGAACGTGCTGGTCGAGCACGACGTCTTCATCGGCGACGAGCCGATCCCGACTCGCCAGCACATCGCCGAAGCGTTCGCGGCGCACGATGGCCGCGTCGAGGTCACTGTGCTCAACGCCGCCGTGCAGGCGAACAAAGAGGCGTTCCCGATCGAGCTCCGGGCGGAAATCCAAGGGGCGCTCGATGGAACGATGCAGTGGGCGCTCGGCGACAAACTTCGCGCGCTCGACACCGGCATCATGCGTCGTACTCTCGAATTGTTGCGCCAAAAGAAAGGAACGCCATGAAGATCGACTTCTGCTGGGGTCCCGCCGAGGCCGCGTACCGCTTCGACCGGCTGTACCTCCAACTCCGCGCGCAGGCGAAGCTCTGATGTTCGCGAACCACTGGTGGGAGAACCGGTACGCCGACCCGACACCGATCGACACGGTGAAGCGGAAGCTCCGCGAATGGGGATGGCGCGTGCGACTCGACCTCTGCTGGGACGAGCACGACGGCTTCGATGTTGGAGCGTACGTCGGAGACTGGAAGCCCGCATGCGGTCCATTCTTGTTTCACCGGCAGATGGAAGACTTCGAGAACACCGAAGGCGAGTGGGTGAATCTCGGCCCGTGGCGGTTGATGGTCGCGCTGCACCCCGATGCGTTCAGGGGGTTCGACGAGGGCGCGATCAAGTGACCGCAGCGCTCGCCATCAAGCAGCCGAAGCTCCTCGTGCCCGACTTCACGCCGGAGCACGTGCTCACGATCGACTTCGAGACGTATTGGGCGCAGGACTACTCACTGACGGCGCTGGGCACCAGCGACTACGTGATGGACCCGCGCTTCGAGATCATCGGGGTCGGTGTCGGCGATGGTGAGACGCGCACGTGGATGGAGCGCGCCGAGTTCGAGAGCTGGGCGCGCGAGGTGCCGTGGCACCTGACAGCGGTGAAGGCGCACCACGCGCACTTCGACGGGTTGATCCTTTCGCACCACCTGGGCATTCACCCCGCCTTCTTCTTCTGTACGCTCTCGATGTCGCGCACGTTCGGGCTGCAGGACCGTGGCCTCGACGACCTCGGCGTGCACTTCAAGGTCGGCCGCAAGGGCTCGGGCGTCTACGATGCGAAAGAGAAGCGGCGCCGCGATTTCACCCCCGAGCAGTGGGCCGCGTACGGCCAGTACTGCTTGAACGACCTCGCGCTCACCGACGACATCTTCGACGCGATGAGCACCGCCGAGGAGGGCTACCCGGAGAGCGAGCTCTGGGTGATCAACCAGCACGTGAAGATGTTCACCGAGCCGCGCATCTTCCTCGACACGCCGCTGCTCGTGGAGTTCCTGAAGGACGAGCGCGTCCGCAAGAAGGCGCTGCTCGACCGCGTCGCGAAGGACCGGAAGATCATCACCTCCGACAAGCTCTTCATCAACGAGCTCTACCTCGCGGGGCTCGACGTCATCCCGATGAAGCCGTCGCCGAAGCGCAAGGTGAAGCGCGAGGTGACGGTCACCGAGAACGTGAACGGGCTCGACGTGAAGGTGAAGAAGATGGTCGACACCGACGAGCCGCTTATGATTCCGGCGTTCTCGAAGAACGACCCTGGCATGCAGGAGCTGGTCGAACACGAGATCGAAATGGTCCGGTGGCTCGCCGAGACCCGCCTGGCGATCAAGTCGACCATCAACGAGACGCGCACCGAGCGCTTCTTGAAGTCCGCTGGCGTGCAGGTGCTCCCCGACGGCCGAGCTCACCAATTCGCCGCGCCGCGACCCGTCTGCGTCTACCTGAACTACTACGGCGCCCACACCGGCCGCGCCTCGGGCTCCGACAAGCGGAACTGGCAGAACCTCGAGCGCACGAACAAGAAGAATCCGAAGAAGGGCGTCCTGCGCAAGTCAGCGCTTGCGCCGGCAGGTCGGAAGTTCGCAGCTGCCGACTCCGGCGCCATCGAGGCACGCGTGAACGCCTGGCTCGCCGGCCACGAGACCCTCATCGAAGGCTTCGCGCAGAACCGCGACGTGTACTCGGAGTTCATGAGTGAGGTGCTCGGGCGCCACGTCGACCGCAAGAAGAACCCGGAGGACGAGATCCCCGGCTTCATCGGGAAGATCTGCCTTGGCCCGGAGACCCGTGTGCTCACACCGCGCGGCTGGGTGCGCATTGTCGATGTACGTCAGACCGATCGCGTATGGGATGGTGTCGAATGGGTTCAACACGAAGGACTACTCGATCAGGGCATGAAGGAAGTCATCGAGGGTTACGGGGTGGTCGCAACACCGGACCACGAAATGCTGACGGAACATGGATGGCGGGAGTGGCACGAGGTCCTTACAAGCCGTTCCCTTTTCCAGTCGGCGCTCGCGTCGGCGAGTTCACCGTACTTCGATGGGAACGTTCCGCGTCGAAGCGCGGACGCAACTCCGGCTACCACCCAGTCGTACGATGCCGTTGCGGCTGGGAAGGAATGGTCTGGCGAACGAATCTCACACTCGGACGCTCGACACGATGCAACACCTGCGCGAAGGTCAGCGCCAGTTCCAAGCGGTGGTGGAAGTACAAGGCCATCGTCTCGAATGATGAAGTTCGCGCTCGGCTTCTCAATCGCCGCGCTTCGTTCATCAGTCGCTGCCACAATTCGAAGAATTCAAACTTTCAGCACTACGGCGGTCGAGGCATTCGAGTCTGTCGTGAGTGGCGAGATGATCCCGTCGCCTTCCTTCGCCATGTCGTCGGGCTGCGCAGCTGGGACAAGCCTGAACTTGACCTCGATCGCATCGACAACAACCGAGGGTACGAGCCAGGCAATGTTCGTTTTGCGACTCGCAAGCAGAACGCCAGCAACAAGCGCCGTGTCGCCGACCTCCAACGCCGCATCACCGAGCTCGAAGCAGAAGTCGCGCGTCTACGATCTGCTCAACGCCGGCCCAAGGCACCGCTTCACGATCCTGACGTCTGAAGGACCGCTGATCGCGTCGAATTGCATCCTGGGTCTGGGTTACCAGATGGGCTGGCCGAAGCTCGCCGAGAACTTCCTGAAGGGCGCGATGAACGGGCCGCCGGTGAAGTTCGGCTGGGACATGGCGGAGCAGCTCTCCGTCGACGTGTCGAAGTTCATCTCCGACGACTGGAAGATGGAGAAGGTCGAGAAGATGATCACCCGCGTGACGAAGGAAGAGCTCATCGTCCACTGCGCGGTGACCGAGGCCATCGTCAAGAAGTGGCGTAACCTGAACCAGCCGATCGTCCGCCTCTGGGACACGATGGAGAAGGTCATCGAGGCGATGTGCGAGGACGATGCCGACTACACGTTTGGCCCAAACGAGTGTCTCCGCGTCGTGCGCCACGCCATCGTCCTGCCGAACGGCATGCGGCTGCGGTACCCCGGCCTGCGCTTCGTCGACGGCTACTCGTACCTCGGCCAGTACGGCAAGATGCGCCACAGTATCTACGGCGGGAAGCTGACCGAGAACGTCGTGCAGGCCCTCGCGCGCATCATCGTCACCGACCAGATGCTGCACATCAAGGCGATCACCGGCGAAGACCCCGCGCTGTTCACGCACGATGACCTCGCGTACCTGCCGACCGATGACCGCGCGAGCTGGTTCAGCATGGTACTGCAGCAGACGATGAAGACGACTCCCGACTGGGCGGAAGGGCTCCCGCTCTCGGTCGAAGGCGGAGTGGACCAGAGCTACGGCAAATGCAAATGACGACCATGTTGAAGGCCTACTCGAAGGGGCCGTACGAAGGCGGTCGAGCTCCGACGACGTTCAACGCGGGGGTCACGGTGATGGTCATCGACCACTGCCAGGTGAACGCGTTTCACACCGACTCCAAGCTCACCGTCACGCGCAACATCTCAAGGGCGTGGCTCTCGCGCGAATCCGAGGCATACGAGCGAGAGCTGGCCGAGAAGGTCAACGACGCCGTCACCGCGCTGTGGAACCTGTTCGACTTCAAGTACCGGAAGCTTGGCTAGTGGACTTCGAGTTCCTCACCGGAGACGCGCTTGAGGTGCTGCGGCAGGCCGACGACGGCCAGGTCCGCTGCATCGTCACGTCACCGCCCTACTACGGGCTGCGGTCCTACCCAACCGGTCATTGGGAGGGCGGGAAGCCCGACTGCGAGCACCGGTACTCGAACGCGCAACGTGGCACTGCTACCGATGGCTCGTTCTCCAACGATCGTTCTTACGTCGAAGGAGCACGCCCGATGCTGGGCTCTTGTCGTTGGTGTGGCGCCGTGCGCGTGGACCAACAGATCGGGCTTGAGGCCTCGGTCGACGCGTACGTGCAACGCCTCGTCGAGGTGTTCCGCGAGGCGCGCCGCGTGCTCACCGACGACGGCACGCTCTGGCTCAACCTGGGGGACTCGTACGTCACCCGCCCGCGCGGGAACAAGTCGGGCGACACCAGCACCAGTTCGCTGACGAACCCGGAGCGGCAGGACAAGGTCTACCCCCACAACGTCAGTTACCGCATGCGCCACGGGCGCCCGGAAGGCGATCCGAAGGCGCTCCGCGATTTCGATCCGAAAGCGAAAAAAGGACTTGTGCGCGAGGGTGACCGTCCGAACCGACGCGGAGACTCAGGCGGCTTGAAGCACAAGGACCTGATGATGGTTCCGGCGCGCGTTGCTCTGGCGCTTCAGGCCGATGGGTGGTGGCTTAGGTCGGACATCGTGTGGGAAAAGAAAAATCCGCTCCCAGAAAGCGTGAAAGACAGGCCGACGAGAGCGCATGAGTTCGTGTTTCTGCTCTCGAAGAGCTCGACGTACTACTACGACTTCGAAGCGATGCAGGAGCCCGCGCTCGGACGCGGTAATCACGCGCGGAATCAGATCGAGCCCGACAATGAGAAGCACAACGCCGGCAAGCCCGATGGCGTCGCGCCTCAAACTGGCTTACGCCTCTACAACCTCCGCAAGAACGACACCGAGGAAACCGCGTCAGCGCGCAGCGACGAGGGCAAGCGCGTACGCGGCTTCCAGGCGCGATGGGACCTGAAGGAAGCCGAGGGCGGGCTCAAGCAGACGCGCAACAAGCGTGACGTGTGGTCGATGGCTTCCGAGCCGTACAAAGGTGCACACCACGCCGTGATGCCGACGAAGCTCGTCGAGCCGTGCGTGCTCGCCGGCAGCGCGCCGGGTGACCTCGTGATGGACCCGTTCTTCGGGTCCGGCACCGTCGCGCTCGTCGCGTTGCGCCACGGTCGGAAGTTCGTGGGCATCGATCTGGATCCGAAGAACGTGAAGCTCGCCGAGGAGCGCGTGTTCAAGCACCTGCCGGAGCTCCGCAAGGAGAGCGCGTGAAGTTCGACCTCCGCCCCGTGCCGCTGGACGACGTGCGCGAGCTCTGCGCGCAGTACCACGGCTACCAGTCGGCCGGCGGCGTCGCGGTCTACTCGTTCGGCGTCATCGAGGTCGACGAGACCGACATCAACTGCAACTGCGTCGTGCCGGCGCTCGAGGGCGCGGGGCAGCACAGTCCCAACTGCGCGTGCTTCGATGAGCACCTCGTAGTTGGCTACACGTGGCAGCCCCCGCCGCCAGGCGCAGCGCGCAGCGTCTGCCCCGAGGCGCCGCACGCAGTCCTCGCGCTGTCGCGCATGGTCGCGGTGCCGAAGGAGCTGCGCCAGCTCAAGCACGTCAGCAAGCCGTTGATGGTGCAGATGAAGAAGCTCATCGATCGCACACGCTGGCCGGTGCTCGTGACGTACAGCGATGAGGGCGAAGGCCACACCGGCTACGTCTACCAGTGCAGCGGCTGGGAGAAGACGACGCGCACGAAGGTGAAGACGCTCGTCGATGCGCAAGGCCGCCGCGTGTCGCGCTACGCGAACGGCAAGACCGACCAGCGCACCGACGTGCGCGAGGGCTTCACCTGGATTCAACGCTGGGAGCACCGCGTCTGCGAGCGCGGCATCGCGAACCACTGGCTCGACATGCACGGCTGGAAGCGTGTCGCCGTGCCCGGGAAGAAGTGGGCCTCAGGGAATCAAGCCTACTGCTACGAGAGGCGCGCGTGAGCAAGCGCAGAGGCCGCAAGGAGAGCGCCGTCCTCGCGGGCGTCATCGCCTACCTGAAGATTCGGCGCGACATCTACTGGTGGCGCAACCAGACCGGCGGCGCGCGCTTCGGCGAGTTCATGCTGAAGTTCGGCAAGAAGGGCGCAGCTGACATCATCGGGCTGCAGGCGCCGACGGGGCGCATGTTCGCGATCGAGACGAAGCGCGAGATCGGCGGCGAGCTCTCGAAGGACCAGGAGGTGTGGCGCGACAACTTCATCGCGCACGGCGGCCTCTACATCCTCGCGACGGAGACCGAACACGTTCGACAGGGCCTCGGCGAACAGCATGCGCACGTCGTCTGGAAGTCTCGCGAACGCGTGATCCCTCGTTGACAACTACATGGCCGAGAGGCCATAACGCGCAGCGAAAGGTGGCTTGATGAACGTGAACGATCTGAAGCACTCCGTGATCATCGGTGAGCTCGACCAAGCCGGTCGGGAGCTGGTGCAGCGGTTCGAGCGCGACGTGAACGAGAAGATCGCGCTCGCGAAAGCCGACGCAGCAGTTGCCGAGGTCGCAGCCGAGTTGTTCAAGCAGGCTTTCCCGCCGAAGGCCGAGCTTCTGACGACGACAGTGAGTCCGCCGTCGCGCGCCAACAACTATCTTTCGTTCTCGGATGAGCGCAACACCGTTCACCTCCGCACGCGCAACGGCGACATCGAGCTTGGGAACGTCAGGGGCTCAGTGTTCAAGCACGGCGCGAAGGTCGTCTGCGTCATCATCCCGAACGACCCCTCGCCGAACACCGCGATCGAAGACGAAACCACCAACGGCTGATGCGCAAGGACGCCGTCATCGAGGGCCCGTACCGCTACTGGCTCATGCGCGAGTGGAACCCGTCGCTGCCGCGGCTCTGCTCGTTCATGCTGAACCCCTCGACAGCCGACGCTCAAGACGACGACCCGACGCTGCTGCGCAACATCCACTTCGCGACGCTGTGGGGCTACGGTGGCCTCGAAGTCGTGAACCCGTACGCGTTCCGCACGCCGCACCCGTCTGCGTTGCTCAAGGCAATGGCGGGCGGTGCCGATGTCGTCGGCGAGCGCAACCTCGAGTACGTGACGTACGCCTTCCACTCGTGCCATCGCGTCGTGGTCGCCTGGGGCGCGGCGCCGTGGGCGCAGGCGCACGCGCAGGCGTACCTGAACCGGTTCCGTCACCTGAGCTTCTGGTGCTTCGGGCTCACCAAGGACAAGGCGCCGAAGCATCCGCTGGCGCGCGGCAAGGAGCGCGTCCCGAACGACGCGCAGCCCCAGCTCTTCCTCCCACGCATGGAGCAATTCAATGAACGCGAACGTGCAGCGAGCTAACGAGGAGTGTCTCGCGGCCTATGAAGCCCTGCGCCGCTGCGGCTATCTCGCTCGCGACATCTACGTGATGGTCGCGAAAGACGGGCGCGACGCGCAGGGACGCCTCTCGGCGTTCGTGATCTTGAAGCAGAGTCAGGCCGCCGAGCTGGCCATCAACCTCGGCTGGTTCGACAACGAGGAAGAGTCGAAAGAGTTCTACGCAGGGTGGGCGGCGCAGTGCACCGCGTGGAACGAGACGATGAGCCACGACGAACGCGCTCGCATCTACGAGAAGAGCTTCGTGCGCGCGAACGCGTTCAACTTCATCATGATGCTCGAGCAGAAGTTCGGCCACATCTCGCAGACCGCGCTGGCGCGGGTTCAGGACTTCAAGGCGTGAGCTTCGAGCTCTACAGCGGCGACTGCGTCGAGGTGATGAAGCGTTGGCCCGAGGCCTGCCTCGACGCCGTCTGCACTGACCCGCCGTACCTGATCGACTTCATGGGCAAGAAGTGGGACAGCGGCGCGCAGACCGTCTTCGGCAACATCGACTGGCACCGGCGCTGGACGCACGAGCTACTGCGCGTGATGAAGCCTGGCGCGTTCGCGTTCGTCTTCAGCCACTCGCGCGCCGTGCAGTACCTGATGGTCGCACTGGAGCTCGTGGGCTTCGAGATTCGCGACACCATCGACTGGTTCTACTTCAACGGCTTCCCGAAGAACCTGGATCTGGGCGACGGCCGCGGCACCGCGCTCAAGCCGATGAAGGAGCCCATCGTGCTCGTGCAGAAGCCGCGCGAGGGCACCTTCGAACAGAACATCGCGACCTACGGCACCGGCTACTTGAACATCGACGCGTGCAAGATCGAAGTGCTCGACAAGGCCTACGCGCAGAACTTCTCGAAGTACGTCGGCGAGCGCGGCATGGGCGTGACGAACTGGCAGGCCGGCCGCGGTACTGAACCTGACGAGGTCGGCCGCTGGCCGCCGAACGTCATCATCGACGAGCTCGTGGCCTTCGAGCTCGATGCGCGCTGCGGCGAGACGGGCGCGAAGGCGCCGGTGACCGGGAACGAGGCCTCGGCCGCGTCGACGGGGCTCGTGACGAACGCGCGCAAGCGGGTGAAGGGGAAGTTCCACGGCGACAAGGGCGGCCCGTCGCGGTTCATCTACTGCGTGAAGCCGACGAAGGCCGAGCGCGAGTTCGGCTGCGAGGGCCTCCCGCTTCAGAGCGCCGGCGATGTCACCGATCGCGAGGATGGCAGCGCGGGGCTGAAGTCGCCGCGAGCTGGCGCAGGGCGCCTGTCAGGTTCGCGCAACATCCACCCGACGCTGAAGCCCATCAACCTGATGCGCTACCTCAGCCGGATGATCACCCCGCGCGGCGGTCTGGTCGCCGACCCGTTCATGGGCTCGGGCACGACGGGTATCGCCGCGCTGCGCGAAGGTTTCGACTTCATCGGAGTGGAGAAGGAGCTGCAGTACCTCGGAATCGCCGCCGCGCGTGTGAGCGCGGCAGAAAGAGAACAACGTGAGCAAGGACAACAAGCCGAAGCTGGTACTCCCGATGGTGGGGAGGAAGTTGATGCAGGGAGCGAACGTTCCGCCGCCTGACCAGGAAGACGAGAAGCCGCTCCCGCCGCCTCCGCCGCAGTTCAACAAGCCGGTCGGCGCGCCGCCGGACGAGCTCAAGGCGCCCGACGACTTCGAAGGCTACATGCACTGGGCGAAGGAAGCGCGCCGCGGGCGGATGGACATGGCGATGCTCTGGGCGCAGCTCGCGCAGGCCGACGCGATGGACCGCGTCGCGAGCGAGCTCAACCGACTGAACGAGTTCCTGGGCACGTACGACAACGAGGATGAGCAGGAGAAGGACCCCGAGGCGCCGAGTGCGCGGTTCAGCGAGAAGATCGCCGAGGGCTTCATCGACGCCGTCGACGCGCTGATCGAGGCCGCGCCGCAACTCATCGAGCGCGTCGCCACCGTGCTCGCTGCCGCCGGCATCGTGCGGCCGCCCGAGCCCCCGAAGAAAGATTGACCATGGCCTGTAGGCCATGCTACTCGCCGTACGAAAGGTGATCATCATGACGAAGCGATACGAATTCGACGTCTGGGCCATCGCCGAGGTGTGTCACGAGGCGAACCGCGCGCTCACCCGGAACATCGCTGACCCGAACGTGCCCGTTCAGCCTGTGTGGGCAGCTGCGCCCGAAGACATGAAGCGCAGCAGCATCGTCGGCGTGCAGTTCCACATGGACAACCCCGACGTGACCGCCGAGGGCTCATGGGTGAGCTGGAAGAAGCAGAAGATCGCCGATGGGTGGACCTGGGGCGAGAAGCGCGACGACGCGAAGAAGACGCACCCGATGATCGTCGAGACGTACGACCAGGTGCCGATCGCGACGCGTTACAAGGACGCGCTCTTCGCCGGCATCGTGAAGGCCCTCACCCGCGAGCCGAAGTGAAGCTCGGTGACTGGCTCAAGAAGGAGTCGATGACGCAGGCGGCGTTCGCCGAGCTCATCGATTCCGACCAGGGGCACGTGAGCGATCTCGTGCACGGCAAGGTGCGGCCGCGCCTCGACAGCGTGGCGCGCATCGAGAAGGCGACGGACGGCCAGGTCAAGGCAGCCGACTGGCTCGAGCAGAAACGGCGCGTGAAGTTGGACAAGTTGAAGAAGGCAGTCGGAAAGGCGGCGCGGTGATGTCGACGACGCGGATCAAAGGCGGCGACTTCATGTTCTCGAAGCTCGACGCGAGGATGGGCGCCAAGAACAACAAGCTCAACGTCCCGAAGCGTGACGAGCCGCTCGACATCGACGGCGCCGAGCGCTTTCTCGAAGACGCAGCAGGCGCCGGCAAGAAGCTCGCCGAAGGCCTGCGCAAGGCGGCGACCGCCCTCGACGACATCGCGAACTCCGGGCTCACGCACGAAGCGCTGCTCGTGTTGGTGACCGCGAAGTGCGGCAGCGACCGCCACGGCAACGCGACGACCACCGAGAAAGTGCGCCTCGTGCTCGAGGGCCTCTTCCGCCTCGACGAGTACCTGCGGTGAACGCCAAGGATCGGATGGTCAAGAGGGACTGGAAGCTCGTGCTCGCCAACCCGCTCAACCAGTCGTTCCACTTCGAGCAGTGGCAGGGCAAGCGGAAGACGGCAGTCGCAGTGACGTACGCGAAGACGACGTTGAGGGCGTGGAAGAACCTGGAGCTGATGTTCGAACGGAAGGTGCGCCATGAGCAGCCCCGAAGAGTTTCGCCTCGGCGTGTACCGCCACTTCAAAGGCAGGCTGTACCGCGTGTTCGATCTCGCGAAACACACCGAGACCGGTGAGATGATGGTGGTCTACCGCGACCTCGACGATTCGAAGAAGGTGTTCGTGCGGCCGCTCACGCACTGGAACACGCCCGTCGATGCGCACGGCGCCGTCGCGGGCGAGGCGGCCATCACGGTTCCTACCTACCCGCGCTTCACCTGGGTGCGACCGTGAGATGTTTCTTCTTCGGCGTCGGCCCCGGCGGCGGTCATCACGTGCACGGGCCAGAGTACAGTTTTGTCCCCTACGCGGTCGCAGAGCAGGTCTCGCACTACCACAGCGTGGAGCAGCGACATCTGGACGGCACGTTGGCGCCGAGGAAGACGGAGCGCGGCGGGTCGACCTTCTTCGCGGGCGACGGGAAGTTTTCACGCAGGGATGACCCGCGCGAGTACCGCTCTTATGAGCTCCCTCAGGGCCAGTATCTCCATCACCACCTGTCGAACGGCTTCAGCGCCGTGCAGTGGTGGGATCGCGTGCAGGGCGACAAGCGCGGCGCGTGCAACAGCACCATCTTGCTCGAAGGCAAGCACGACGCCGAGACCGTGCTCGCCGCCGGCCGAAAGCACTTCCCGAAGGTGTTCGAGAACCTGAAGGCCGCCGGCATCGAGTTGGTCGAGGTGAAATGCACATGAGCGACTATGAGACGCAGCAGGTCATCCGCGGGAAGCGCATCGGGCTGCCAGGTGATGGATACATCCCCGTGCTCAACAACGGCTTCGTGAAGTACCTCGACCACATGGGCGGTGACGAAGACGTCATCGAGGCCGCGCGCACGTCGACAGGGCGCGGATTCGTCTCGTGGGAGCCGTACCAGCGCTGCGAGAAGTGCGAACTCACCGGTAGCCTTAGCTCTGTCCCGGTCGCGAGTCTGCACGCGTCACCGTGTGACCACCAGTGGAAGGCTTTCCCGCGCGGCGACAACGGGCTCCTCGAGTACCTCTACGTCAACCGCCACATGACGCCGTTCGAGATGTGCGTCGGCAAGTTCCTCGTGAAGGCGCCGATCATCTTCTTCCGCCAGCTCCACCGCCACCGCGCCGCCTCGTACAACGAGATGAGCGGCCGCTACATGCAGCTGCCCGATGACTTCTACATGCCGCGCCCCGAAGACGTGAAGGGCAAGCACGCGACGAACAAGCAGGGCAGCGGCGAGAAACTTGAGGATTGGGTCGTGAAGACGTTCCTCGAAGACATGAGCTGGGGCCAGCAGGAAGCGTACAGCGACTACAAGCAGGCCCTCGACAAGGGCGTGGCGCCCGAGCTCGCGCGAATGAACTTGCCGGTCAGCATCAACAGCGTCTGCGTCGTGCAGATGAACCTTCGCATGCTGCTCCACATGCTCGGTCTGCGCGATGACGGCCACGCGCAAGGGCTCACGCAGGAGGTGGCCCAGGCCTTCGCCCAGTTCGCGAAGGCGATCTGGCCGCGCACGTACGCGCTCTACGAGGAGCACACGAAGTACGCGGTGACGCTGAGCCGGAGCGAGGCCGAGGAGATGAAGGCGCTGCTGAAGGGCGACAAGTACATGCCGCGCGAGCCGGGCTGGAAACTGGGCGACGCCGGCATGCTCTCCGAGAAGTTCCTGGGGAAGTTCAAATGAACCGCATCTTCTTCACGCGTACCAAGCCCGTCTTTGTCGATGACCGTCAAGCGCGACAGATCACCGAGCAGTGGCTGGACCAGCGCATCGGTGACCACTACCTCCTCGACGGGCACTTGATGCGCAACGATGACTACGGCAACCACCGTGGCGGCGTCGTCGAGGTGGAGATCGTCCGCGTGACTGAAGCGCCGAAGAGGAACGCTTCAGTGATGGCGGACCGGGAAGAGATGCACGCCAGCGAGTACGATTTCCTGGTCGACTGCATCAAATTCCGCTTCGCGCTGAGGTCTTGGGTCGAGGGCACGAACCGCAAATGATCTGGCAGGAGCAGAAAATCCGTGACGCCGTCGTCGGTAAAGACCCGACCCATGCCCTCACACGCGTGCTCCCGTCCGACCTCCTCGATGAGCTCGACAAGACGCGCGACAAGTTGCAGCGCATCGAGAAGGTCGCCAGAGACGACGGCAACTACCAGCAGATTCTCTCCATCATCAAGGAACCATGACCCCTCTCGTCCTCATCATCGGCCCAGCTCGCAGCGGAAAGGACACCGCCGCGAGCGCCATCTGCGAACGCTTCAACGGTATCAGCGTACCGTTCGCCGACCCCATCAAGCGGTTTCTCTTGAACCTCTCCGAGTTCGGCGGGTGGCAGGTGACCGAGGATCACCTCTGGGGCGACAAGAAGCAGGAGGTCGTCGAGCGCTCGCGCTTTCAGACGGGAACCGAGGTCTGCCAAGCGTTCGCGCGCGCGATGAACCTCGAGCGTGAGGCAATGGTCCACCCGTCGATTGAGCGCGCCATCATGCGCTGGATCGACCGCACGGGGCCAAAAGCCACCGCCCGTCACCTGATGCAGACCTTCGGCACCGAGTGCGTGCGCGAGGTGCACCATGACTACTGGGTGAGCCAGCAGCACAGCATCGCCCAGGCGCTGCTCATCGGGGACCACAGCTACAACCGCATCGTGGGGCTCCACCCGTCGCCGGGCAAGCGCTACGACGTGGTCTGCGCGCCCGATGGCCGCTTCCGCAACGAGGTCGTCCTGTCGAAGTTCAAGGGCGCGAAGACGATGAAGCTCATCCGCGTCGAGAGCAACGCCGAGCTCAGCGCGACGGAGCAGCAGCACGCCTCCGAGACCGAGCAGAGCTCCATCCCCGACTACTGGAGCGACGCCATCGTTCACAACAACTGTGGCCTCGAAGCGTTCAAGCGCCGCGTGACGCAGGCGTTCGAGAACTTCCATCTCGACAGCGGGCTCTACCTATGAAGTGCAGCATTCCTCGATGTGAACACCCTCCCGCGCCCCCGGCGCGCAAACGGAAGTGGCATCTCATCGCGCCGCAGCTGGACCTCTGCGAAGCGCACGGGCTGAGGTACGCGAAGGAGTTCAACCGCCACTTCGAGCCGCTGGTGTCGAAATTGTCCCGCCGCTGGAAGGTGCAGCCGAAGATCGCGCAGGAGCGCATGGATGCCGTGCTGCAGGAGCTCGCCGCCTCCGGCACGCTGCGCTCGTGGCAGTCGACCTGGATCCAGATGGTCGACGATGAGATCCTGAACTCGCTCAAGGAGCCGTCGGAGCCCCCGAAGTCGAGCCAGCCGGTGAGCCCGCCCCTGGTGCTGCCCGAGCACGCGACGCGTGAAGGTCAAGCGGCGATCGCGAAGCGGAAGGTCGAGGAGGACGAGCTCGAGCACAAACTCAAGGGCGACATCGCCGAGTTCATGAAGGGCCAGCGCCAGGTGCTGGAGCTGGAGCTCAAGACGAAGCGCGAAGCCGAGGCGCGTGAGAAAGCGAAGGCGAAGAAACATGGGTAAATCGAAGCCGTGCAAGCCGTGGCAGCGGTTCGGCACCTCGGATGATCTGCGGAAGCTCCGCGGCTACAGCCACGAGACCGCGAAGAAGGAAGAGGAGCCGAAGCGCAAGAAGGTGAAGCTCAAGCTGGTGAAGGGCGGCAAGCGATGAAGCTCTTCGCGCTGTTGCTCGTCCTCGCCTCCGACGCCGGTACACTCGATGCCGGCTCGAAGCCCGAGGTCTACACGTACGAGTACAATACCGGCGTCATGGACAACTGCTTCTGCACCGCGAACATCGGCACCGTGAAGTGCTCGTGCACGAAGGCGCGCGTGCCGTGGCCGACCGACGGTGGCTGGGAGTGGCGATGAAGCTCTTCGGCTTCATCATCGCACCGACGAAGCGAGCCAGCGAGCTCGTCACGGTCGCCGAGTTGTTCGATCTCATCACAGTGTACCCGGACGACGACGCGCACGAGCAACTCGACAAACTACGCTCGCGCTTCTGGGCTGACGACAAGGTCGGTGCTGCCACGAACCAGATCGTCGCCGACATGCGCGAGAGCAACGGAGAACCGGAATGAACGACCTCTGCGACTGCGGCTGCCACCACATCAAGATCGGCGTCATCCGCCTTGAGCCGAAGGAGGAGACGCTCTGGCAGTGGCTGAAGCGCCAAGTGACTGGGCAGCGCCGCGGTTTCGTGTATGCGCTCACCATCCTCGACGGGAGCCCCCTGCGCGCGAGCTGGAAGACCAAGACAGAAGGCTGCTATCTCTGCGGCTTCGCGCCGCACACCGAGCAGTACCACCGATGGAACGTGGAGCAGTTCGAGCGTATGCAGCGCGTTCTTCAAGGCACGGCATCGGAGTTCGAGAAGGCGATGTACAACAAGACGGACAAGCTCAGGCGCCAAGGCTACGCGTGATGCTTGCTCCTGAGCGCAACCACAGGTAAGTTCGTTGTCGGTGGCGCCACGGAGGAATTCATGGCGCGTCGTAGAGCTCGTCGTACTCGTCGTTCCCGTCGCGGCGGAAGCCGGTCGTATCAGCGTCTTCTGAAGAAGAACGCGAAGTGCGTCTCCAGCGTGAAGCGCGTCTGCAAGGTCGTCCCGACCAAGCGCAACCGCCGCACCGGACGCATCAACAAGGGCGGCCAGGTCTGCCGCGTCGTCGCCGGCTCGTACAAGAGCAAGTGGACCTCGGCGGGCGCCGCGCTCCGCTCGGCGG
>JACZCU010078253.1_pt1 | contig 22331 bp, 15 predicted proteins | sample 8641851 | NCBI WGS metagenome assembly JACZCU01 (sample SAMN15324605, study PRJNA640507) | soil metagenome | isolation source: monocropping sugarcane control | place: China: Luxin town, Laibin City, Guangxi Province | collected 2019-07-25 | depth 10cm m | reverse complement strand
CCGCAGAGGGTGAGGGTGGCGTCGCGCTGCGCTCAGCAGAGGCGAGCAGAGGCACCTGTGGCGCCTCGCAAACTTGTGGAGTGTTGCGGCCAGTCCAGCCCGTAGGCTCCACTGCCCGCAACACTCCACACATAGATGAGCCAGCGGAGGTGGCGAGGAGCCAGGCACCTGAAGAGACAGTCATGTAAGGACTCCACCACTCAGCATGAAAACGGACATTTTGAGAAGAGTCACCATGAACTGCTGGCTCGCCACTGCCCATGAAAATCGGCTATTTTCAGAAGAGTTACCCATGAACTGACGTTCGCCACCGCCGATGAAAACGCCTTTTTCAGAAGAGTCATCCGGATAACTCATGAGCACATGCATTAACGCCAGAACGCGATATGCCGGATCTTTGAATAGTACAGGCGTAATACCGCTGATAAGGATTCACCGATGCCGTGCTTCGTATTGCTAACATAGATATGGCGCGCACCCCAGTAAAGAGTCTTTTGATTATTCTGGGGAGCAAGTGGATCGCCACCTGGACGCAGCCTATTAATCATCTCAATTTGCCGATCCAGGCGGCTTTCTGAATCTATTAGCATAACGGCGATTTCAGGATTGAAATCTGCAGCGCGGCGTAAAAATAGCTTGATATCCGTGTCGTTAAGTTGCGATGGGCTACCTGATTTACATTCGATCATGATGCGGATACCATCCACAAATGCCACGACATCCAGATCCCCTCCATCAGCAACGCCCTTAATCGCAACGCCATGACGCGCAGGTACTTGTAACCACGAGCGGAACCATTCAGCAACGTACCACTCCAGGGTTGGGCCGAGGTTGTCAATGTCTTTATAGGCAAGAGCTTTTTTCCATATGCTGTTCTCACGCACGATAAGTTTGTGCTCAAGCATGAAAAAGAGATACTTGTCGAGTTTCTGCTCACTGCTACAGATGGCTTTGAGTTCTTCGAATGTACAAGCTTTATGGAAAAAGATATGGCGAAGCAGTTTACGAAACGTGTTTTCACCGAAAAGCTCATAGAAAGTGTTAGCAGCGTGTACAGTGTCCTGGGAAGACTGGGAAACGCGAATAACCTTTGGGTCTGTATAGATTGGTTTGTGGCGAATCAAATACCAGCCCTGACGGCGCAGCATAAGATCAAAAGCATCTTGATGATTCGTATGTTCCGACTGCATGTCTTGTGAAGTGATTTTCACTGGCAACGCCTGCCTGCTTAGCTAAAAACTACCCGTTTGACTTCTATTTTATGCTACCTTCGCCAGTTTAGCCAGCAGAGGCTCTCTATTGTGTCCAAAATCATCCAAGATGTGGTGATATTTCCTTTCTCTCATCTCCTGAATACTGAGACCCACAATGTGCTATACGTTCTGTTGAGAAGACACATAAAGGACACAGGGAAATGTTTGTTTAAAAGTGGTGGATTTATAATCAAGGTTATTTATTTTATACTAATGAAGCCTTAACCAGGATGATCTATTAATAATCATTTCTTTACCCACTCACAACTCTTCTGTAACCACTGCATGGTCTAATAACATTGACTCAACCTTTCCGCATGCCTGCTACTGTGTGAGATGGGAGAAAAACCAAACAAAGTGATTGGGGGCAGGGTAGAAACAAACTGGCGAGTCAACAGGAGGACATCATGAGAAATATCTTCCGTCATTTGCAGCACCGACCAGTAGTTTACTGGTTGCCATTTATCGCGTTCGTGCTGGTTTTTACCACGGTGTTAGCCGTCACGAGTTATCTGCCAAGGCAAGCTGCTCACGCGGCCTCTACTGACTGGACAACATTTCTTGGCAGCAACGCTCGCACTGGCTATGATAGTGCCGAAACGACCATCAATCCAACGACGGCTCCCAATTTGAAGCTGCACTGGACGGCTTCTACCACTAACCATGCGCTGATCACCACCGAAGTGATGACAGCCAATGGTATGCTCTATTGGGGATCGTGGGATGGTGTGCTGCATGCGAGTGATCCCAACACCGGTAAAGATCTTTGGACAGCGAATCTGGGTACCAGGCCAGGTGGCTGTTCTAATAAGCCGAAAGGTGTAATCAGTTCGGTAACGGTGGCAACGGTGCCAATTAATGGAATTCCAACCTCGGTCGTATTCGTTGGGTCCGGACCAGCCAGCCTGTTTGCCCTGGATGCCCTGAAGGGAACGATCCTGTGGCAGACCACTTTGAGTAGTGATCCTGCCTCGTTCCTCTATAGTTCAACGGCAATATACAATGGTAGTGTCTATATCGGGGTCGCTTCCACTGGCGACTGCCCCTTGGTACAAGGAGAAGTCGACCGTATCGATGCCTCCACGGGCCAGATTCAGAACACCTTCAAGGTTGTTCCCGACGGCGGCTGCCAGGGGGGATCTGTCTGGGGTGCGCCCACCATCGATGAGCAAACGGGCATGCTCTATGTTGGGACGGGCAATGTCGATAAAAAATCTTGCACACAGCCCCTGCTTCTAGGAGACGCAATCGTCGAGTTGAACGCGGCTGACCTCTCCATGGTCGCCTCATGGCCCTTGCCAGCGTCTGATCGTGGACAGGATACTGACTATGGTAGCACACCTACCCTCTTCCAGGCAACTATCAACGGGGTCTCTCATGCAATGCTGGGGATGGCCAACAAAAATGGCTACTACTATGCCCTCGACCGGACTAACATTAGCGCCGGGTCTCTATGGAAAGTACGTGTATCTTTGGGAGGAGCGGCTCCAGCCAAGGCCGCAAGTATTGCTGCCAGTGCCTATGATGGAACTAGCCTGTATGTTGCTGAAAGCGGAACGACAATTGGGGGACTAGCATGTGCTGGCAGTTTACGCAAAGTGGACCCAAGCAGTGGTGCATTCCTCTGGGAAGATTGTCTACCCGGCGCGGTGCTGGCTCCTACGCTCGCTGTGCCAGACTTAGTCATCGTGGGTGCGGGCCATAATATGGATGTGGTTAACTCACAGACAGGACAGATTCTTTACACCTACACGGATACGGCGACGAACGGGGGCTTCTGGGGAGCGGCCACGATTTCTAACGGGGTTCTCTACGAAGGAAGTAAGAGTGGTCATCTCTTTGCCTTCGGACTGTAGTGGACGCTGTCAATAGAAGAACTGGCCGAGTCTGTCACTGGCTTAGCCAGTCCTTCTTATTCCTGTTGATACTCTCTAAAATGAAAGATGTATTTGCGGTATGAGGGGCATCTATTGAAGAGAGAGGTGCATTTTCTCCCTGTTTTACGGAAAAGAGAACAAGAAACTTCTTTCATTTTGATGAGGTTAAAATTTTTGCAACAGAACCAAGAAAAGCGTTTTCCATGCACGTAGCGGGCAGACGGTGAGAAAGCGAGAGATGAAGTTACTCGTTGGTTTAGGCAATCCTGGTTCTCAATTTGAACAGACACGTCATAATGCAGGCTTCCGTGTGGTGACGGCGTTTGCTGCGAAGCAGGGTTTGACGTGGGAAACATGGCGAGAGCAAGCGCTCATTACACAGGGCAACTGGAAGCAGGAACCTATTCTTCTCACCAAACCCTTGCTTGCTATGAATGAGAGTGGTGTAGTTGTCGCTGCCTTCGTTCAGGCCTATGCGCTGACCCCTGAGCAGGTCGTGGTCATCTTTGATGACCTTGATCTTCCCCTGGGAGTTCTGCGACTGCGCGAACGAGGAGGGGCAGGTGGACATCGAGGCTTCAGTCACATCCTCTCTCTGCTGGGAACGCGGCAAGTGCCCCGCTTGCGTATTGGTGTGGGTCATCCCTCCACAACAGAGAAAAAGATTGTACGCCCCTATGTCACTGCCGTGCCATCCAAGCAGGGGAGGCTTGTCCTGGAGCAGGCCGAAGCACGCGCTGTAGTCGCGCTCGAACTCCTGCTTGAGCATGGTATATCTCATGCTATGAACCTGATCAATCCCTCCTTGCTGTCACGTAAACATGACTTTAAACGTGCATAGATATACTACTGTTTTTATTATGGAGGGAGTACAAAAATGAATCCGTTTGTCATTGGACACGCCGAACTTTATATTTATGCTGAGAATATAATTCAACAGGAAGGTGCTCCGCTCACTCCGCGCAGAGTAGATGTATCAGACATCCAGGAGCTTGTAGAAGTGCTAAATGTCATTCCAAATGAAACTAGCTTCAGTGTTTTGCTGGTGATAAATGAATGTGTCGTAGGCAATGGTAACTACTTTATGACGGCAGATAATGCGGTCATCATACGTGAATTTGGAGCGTGTGTTGGTTTTCTTATCAAGCCGCTAGCCCTGCTTAGAGAGGCACGACAAAACTTAGCGGCAGAAATGTAGCTTGCCCAGTATTTCTTATGGATACCAGGCTACTTTCTCTTTGTGCATGTTAAAGCAATGTACTACAATTATGATGTTGCAACTTCATTGCTGATGGAGTAAGTAAGTTCAGGACAATTTGAGGAGGAGTAGTCCATGGTTGCTGTTGAATTTGGTCTGATGCTTCAGCCGACGCCGCTGGATTTTCCGGGCCAGGAACTTTTCGACTACAACCGCCGCTTAATTCGCGCGCTCAGGCAAGGTTTTACGACACTATGGGCCGAAGATCATCTGGAATGGGGAGAGACAGCAACAATAGAATGTCTTACAACGCTTACCTATTTTTCTGCCGAATTTCCCCTTTATAAGGTAGGGTCGTTGGTGCTGAGTCAGTCGTACCGCAATCCAGCGCTACTGGCTAAGATGGCTGCCAACCTGCAATTTATCTCAGGTGGACGTTTGATACTTGGACTTGGCGCTGGTTGGAGAGAAGAAGAGTACTGTGCCTATGGCTATCCCTTTCCAGATGCCAAAACGCGTGTAGATCAGTTAGAAGAGGCTGTCATCATACTCAAGTCCATGTGGACTTCGCGCCCGGCTAGTTTTAGCGGCAAGCACTACAGGATTCAACAGGCTTATTGCGAACCACAACCGTCGCCTGCGATTCCTCTGCTTATTGGAGGTGGCGGCGAACAACGGACGCTGGGCATCGTAGCGCGCTATGCAGATTGGTATAACTTCAATTCTTGTACCGTTGAACAGTATGCTCATAAAATAGCTATTCTACGAGAGCACTGTAATAGAGTAGGTCGGAACCTGGCGGATATTAAGTTGACATATCTAGGCACGGTAAGTGTGGCCGAAGATCCTGGCAAAGTGGTACGCAACCCGCAGAAGCATTTCGTAGCTGGCAATAGCGTGGAGGTTATTAAAGAGCTAGAGCGGTTTTGTGAAATCGGCGTCACGCATTTTATGTTTCGTTTTTTAGATATTGAGACGCTTGAGTATTTCGGCGAGACAGTGGTACCGCACTTTGCATAAGACGAAAAGGTCGTAACATCTTTCGTAACGATTGTTGGACAATCGCATGATAGCCTGAAGGTGTATGATGAAATACACAAGCAGGAGGAATTCTATGCAAAGCATCTGCACCAACTGTGGCGAGCCATTAGTGCCTGGAGGACGATTTTGCGAGATATGTGGCACGCCGGTAGAAAATTTGGCAGAGAGAGATTGGGATCGATCGTCTTTACCGCCAACCTCAACAAGCAGCGCACCTGATACAACGGATGCAGCTTCTCCATCCTCACCAGCAGGAGCTGCACCTATCAATGAGGAAGATGCCACTGCAGGAGATCAGCTTTCCTCACCGACTAGGCCGACCAGTCAAAAAAGTACCTCTCAAGAGGTCTCTTCGTCTTCTCCAGCGTCGACGACAATATACACGCCTGACAGCGTAGAAGGCCCTTCATCTTTACCTGGCACGAGGTCTGAACCTGAAGTATGGAAAAGCCCTTATCGTGATGAACTTTACCCTAAAGTAAGCAATGATTATGATAGCTATAGTCCACGCATATCACGCCGCTCGGCGCTAGGTACGCTAGGCACTATCTCGACAGTGATCGCGGCTGGAGTGTTGCTTTGCAGGTTCGGAGCTTTATTGACACGTCATACAAACACTTCCTCAACAAGTACAGCCTCTTACATTCCGACGCCGTATCCAGTCACGGGCACGCTGTACATTTACAGGGGGCATACAGACATCGTGTGGGCAGTGGCGTGGTCACCCAACGGGAAGAACATGGCCTCGGTAAGCAATGATGGCACCGCACAGATATGGGATGCTAAAACGGGAAATAAGCTGCTCAGCAACAAGGCCGGATTTGGTCCCATTCTATCGGTCGCATGGTCACCCGATGGGGCAAACATTGCATCTGAGAGCTTTGCAGAGATGGATGTGTGGAGTGCCAGCACGGGTACACGGCTCTACAAAAATAACGGCTATTCCCTGGCGCCACATACCGTTGCATGGTCACCTGATGGCAAACGTATAGTTTGTGCCGGTGATAATCACGTTGTACAGGTGTTGGAGGCAGCAAGTGGAAACGTTCTGCTCACATATATTGAGCACGCAGATGATGTAATGGGAGTGGCATGGTCATCCAATGGCAAACACATTGCTTCTTGCTCTAAAGACAAAACAGCAAAAATTTGGGAGGCTGCGACTGGAAAGACCATCCTGACCTACACAGGCCATAGTGATTATGTGCTTACGGTAGCCTGGTCGCCTGATGGCAAACGCATCGTCTCTGGTTCCAAGGACCAGACAGCGCAAATATGGGATGCAGCAAATGGAAGCACTACAGCGACGTATACAGGCCATACCGATACCGTGTTTGCAGCGGAATGGTCGCCTGATGGGCACAGCATCGCTACAGGTAGTGCTGACGATAGTGCACACGTGTGGGACGCCAGTACGGCTCAGAGTACTTTTAGATATAGCGGCCATACTGACCATGTAACCTGCTTGAAATGGTCACCTGATGGCACAAAGATTGTCTCGTCAGGCTACGATAAAACTGCCCAGATATGGCAACCACAATAATTACCCTGGTTAATCGTACCCATAGGCAGCTAAATCTGATATGATGAAGGGGATAGGAACTTACTATAAAATAGTCAAAGAGGATATAATATGGCTGTTGAACAGGTGCAAACACCAGATATGTACGAACGACTCCAACTCCTCCGGCGCTATCGCCACGTTGCCATAGTTGGCGTCTCGGCTGACCCTTACCGTCCCAGTCACTTTGTGGCAATTTACCTCCAAGCCGAGGGTTACGATATTATTCCCATTAATCCTCGTATTGCAGGACAAACTCTCCTTGGCAAGCGTGTCTATGCGTCGCTGACAGAAGCGAAAGAGGCTGGCGAACAGATTGAGATTGTCGATGTCTTCCGTAAATCCGAGGGTGTACCACCGCTAGCAGACGAGGCGATCACTATTGGTGCAAAAGTTCTCTGGCTGCAACTGGGGATTATTAATGACGAAGCAGGCCGCAAAGCGCGAGCAGCCGGTTTAACCTTTGTCCAAAACCGTTGTATGAAAATAGAGCATGCCAGGTTCTTTGGTGGACTGCATACCGTAGGATTGAATACGGGCGTTATCCTGGCAAAGAAGTCAGAATAACTCGATAGACTACTCTGCCAGCACTTTCAGTGTATCAAAAAGGATATCATCTAATCTCCAAGCCAGACCATCCGGTATGTCCAGTTGACGACGAGATAAGATGTCATCCTGGAGGATTTTCGTAATCTTCTGAGCCGCTTCTTTTCTTACATGCAGGGGATTTGTTCTACTTCTTTGTAGCAAAAGGGCTGCAGCGGCACAAATCATGGCATTATCGTCATCTAGCGCATTTAGTACAACAGTGAACGCGTCCGGCTCTAGACTGAATTGCTGGTTAAGGACTTCCCAGACAATTTCATGAACAGTTTGTGGAGAGGGGCGATATCGACGGGCAGATGAACTGCGCCGTGAAGCGGTAGAATTTCCCGATGCAAATACGCGCGCTAAACGCCTTGTATCAGAGCAGCTTTCTAAGATGCGCTCAACCTGTGGTCCCGTGAGTTGTTGTTGTTTTTTAAGTGCATATAAAGCGCTTGCTCGTATATCAGGCGCTTCTAGATAGTCAGTAGAATCTTTGATACGATAACATATAGCTGTTAGAAGAAGACGATGTTCCGTGGTGAGTTGTTGAGTCTGACCCTCAAATATCTGAAAACTGTCTTTTACATTCTGTTTAAGTAAGGCTGGTATAGAATCATAGGTTGTGAGAACAATATACAGTGACAGCAAGACCGTTGGCGTATACACATTAACCGGGCGTTGCAACAGGCCACACAAGGTTTGAACCACAGTATCGCGTTGTAGCAGATTACGCAGTTCTTGCTTATCCTGCGCGGCTAACATAATTTGCGGCGGTTCTAAAAACTCTAGCCAATATTCCATATCTTGTAATTCTGGCACATCTCTCCATATGCGTATCTTTGGGGTTAGCCGTGGCGGTTGTAACAGGCTAGAAGGTTGCAATGGGAGCGCGTAAACATCTTCCTGGAGCAATTCATCGTCTTCCACCAGGGGTAAATACATGTCACCGTCAGTCCAATCCCTTAGAGCAAAGGGCATCCAACGAGGCAATTTCTCTCGTAATCGCCGCCATGTTCCTTCTGGAGATTTCCAGGGCACTACACCTGGCGTTCTATACGGTGGAGAAACTGGATATGAAGATCGAGATCGTGGCCGGGGCAGTTGTGTAGTTCCTGCTACACGACGTCGAGGTCGCCATGCTCGTTCTACAAATGGCCGCTGGAAAGATGTTGAAAGATCATCTTCCTCATTAGAGTCATAGTCATCCTCAAGATAATACTCATCATCTTCCTGATATCGTGATAAAAAAGGTAACTGTGTGAGCCTATCCCTTAATTTTTGCCATATCGACCTGTGCCGGGTTAGATACTGTGTCGGATCAGTTCTAGGCCGATACCGTGATCCTAGTCGATCAACTTGCACTGCTGGGATCATTGGATAGACATCATCGTCATCATATGGTGATTCTCGACGATATAACAGTTCTTCCAAGTAGACACTTGCGATAGTAATTAATGTTTGTCCATGTTGTTGGTCATGTAATAAAAGGGCCGCCATTAATTCATTAACGATGTCCTGGCGCTGGCTTTCATTATCCTCACAAAGTAAAAGTTGTAGCCCTAAACATACTTGAAATGTGACATAGCGTCCTTTTTCCATCTCTTGTCGCAAAAAATTCTGCCAAACCATATACCATCGCTGCTCTTTAGACGCTTCCATTGCTTCATACTCAATAAGCCTGGATAGGAGATATTTATAAAGAGGATTCAAAGAGTTAAAAGGTATATTAAGTTCAATTATACGTTTTTCACGCAATTCTACCAACTCTGGTTGTGACATCAGTCTTTCATCCAGATCGGTCCTTAACCAGGTCATAGTATACGGTGCATCGAGAAGGCGTAAAGTTTCCCAGGCATAGTATTCGACTCTTGGCGGAACTAAGGGAGTGGGCGAAGGTAAGGAGATATCTGAATCATACCATTGGGAAAATTCGGGTAAATTTGTCAGTTTCAATAGTGAAGGAAGCAGAGCGAGTCGGACAGAAACAGGACAACTTGAAAGCTCTGAAGCAATGCTGGCTAACAAATGTGCCGCGCCTTCTTGACGCGCTGGTAAATGACAATTATGCAAAGCCGCACACCATGTCTCCAATAGGGGCGTAGAAGTGTTTTTTTGGCTGCTCTCTGCCGGTTGCCCGCGCAACCAGAGTAGAGCAACATCCTCAATTTCCTGTTTCAGTTGTGTATAGCGTCCCTGCTTGAGGGCATCTCCGTAAATATCAAAAATTCGGTTGGCTATAGTATGCTGAAGTGCTTTGTCAATTGACCAGGCATTACAATCTACCAGGCTACTTGCAGCGAAGAGCAGGCTGCGGCAAAGAATAGTGTAATTAGTATCGCTCGCATGAGCAATTGCCCGAATAAGATCACTTGCTTCTTGCTTTTCACTACGACTACTCTGACCACTTTTATAAGCGATAGTAAGCAGTAGTGGTTCGCGCCAAATGGCGCTATGATAATATGACACAACAGCCTGCTTTAGCTCTTCAGCAGTCTTACGAAGCAAATACAATGCTACGAAATACTCCTGGAAAGTACGGTGCATGAAGCTGAATAGACCCTGACCGCTTTCAATAAATAGGCCGCTGCTACTGCGGAGGGTTTCGATGAATTGCTTGATATCGCTATCTCTAATCTGGGTAGAGTGCCCATAGAAATCAACCATTGTTTGCCGGGCAATACTTTTCACGTTTTGCTCCGTTAGCACTGGATCACTGCTATGGAGCTTATAGGCTAACTCCCCAAGTAGTTGTTCTGCCAGCGGCACTTCTTCAATGGGGAAAGTCCTGCGCCCGGTCTCCTTATTCCAGTTATCAAGGAGGGTACGCGTGACAATCTGGTATAATTCGACACGTCTATGCGGTAATGTTTTACCACTCCTTTGAATTAATGCCAGAATTGTGAGCATAAGTGGATTGACAGCCAGGCGTTTGATACCCGAGTTGTTTTCAAGCGCATCTAACAAATGGTCACGTTGCTCAGCGCCAGCAGCTTTAATACTCGCTTCTTGTGCTGATGTAAGGGGTTTCATATTTTGTTCGAACATAGCTTGATAGCGTTCGACAGCCGGACACCATCTATCAAGAAACCGTTCAATTTGCTCGTCTTCAAGGTCAAGCAGTGTATAATGTGCATGCTCAGCGAAAGTTCCCGGTTCATACCCAACAATTCTCGAAGTGATAATGAAACTATTATAGTGCTGTACTCTAGATCTCTCATCTGCAGCATGATCAAAAATAAATGTGTGAATTTCCTGGGCGACGCGTCGTCGCAAGTCGTCACTTGCGACTTCGTCTAATCCATCGAACAGGACCAAGCAGCGGCCGTTTGAAAGCTCGGCTAAAAGTCTATCAGCAATGCCTGAGATATGCGAATACATCTCGGTGAGACGATATTTGAAGAACTGTTTGAAAGAGAGATTATCTTCCACACTCAGGCGCTTTGCATAGTCACTGATACGGAGTAGGATAGGAATTTGCTTGATATCTGGATTGCGTGTAGAAGGTGGTCGAGAGTCTGGTTCATCTGGTATGTCATAGTTGGGTGACAAAAACGCACGTGCCATATGTAGAGCAAGCCAACGCATAGCTGTACTTTTACCAGAACCCGGTGTACCAAGAATAACTGCTACGGGATTTGCCGCATCCAGTTGTCGTAGCACTCTTGCAATAGAAATATTGCGTTTTTGCCTCTTAACCATCAACTTCTGACCGACCTGAGAATACCAGATAACGCGTAATCGTTGAATAAGTTCCTCCTGATCCTCAGCACTGAGGTCGGTGCGCTGGCGGAGTTCTTCAAGCAACTTTTGCTGTTCGCTCGGCACATCATAAATAGGTCGATCACGAACAGCATGCAGGTGAATAAAAATGTCGTCAAGGGGAACATTGACAGAAATCAACGCCTGGGATTGTTGAGCAAAACCTCTTGGATTAAGTCCTTGATTAGCCTCAATAACAGCCTGGAGATAACGCCGAAGCATCTTATCGCTTTTCTGGCGTTTCTCTCTTAGCAGAATAATCGCTGCCAAAAGTGTGATAGCTATAAGAAATCCGACCGTGCTAAGAGTAATTATGAGATTGCGCCCGGGTAGGAACAACGAACCAAAAACGCTGGAAGAAAAGTTTTTAACAAAATCTTGGGCAGGTGTCGGGGCTATATTTGCCACATAATTAATGAGTATGGCAACTATCAGCCCCAGACATATCCATTTGATAGTGCTCAGGACTTTACGAGCTATGGTACTCAGCATATAAAAGCATCTCCTTGTTCACCTTCTGGCTAACCTTTGTGGGCGAATACCTAACTTTTTCAATTGTTGCCAAAGGTGAGGCACCAAGAGAGGCAACCAACGATTATTATATGATAAAATGTAAATAAATAGCTATATAACAAAAAGTAGTTCTCATCAGATATGATGAAGGAGAAGCGATGCCCATTCCTGTTTGAACAACTTCTCTGGGCATCTGTCAGGTTTCATATGGCTATCTTCTAGGAAATAGTTTCCTCTGCTAGTCGATAGGCCAGGTCAATTGCTTGTTCCGCTGTGAGCGCCCGACCGGCTGCCAAGGCTGCTGCCCAGCTTTGTTCGTCCACCTGTGAGCTAATCTGTTGGCGTACCATTAGTATAAGGGGATGGGTATTCGACCAGGGGGTCAAACCAATGGCGTCCATCAAGCCTTCAGATACACCGAGCAGGTGTGCCGAATATTTGCTCGCCGAAGCGGGATCAGGCTCCCCTCTTAAGCCAAATGCTAACCCTAAGGAGCACATGTTTGTTGCAACGAATTGCCTGTGGCCCATTTCATAACATAGCTTAACACTCTTCAACAGGCTTGCGATGGCATCTGTGTATTTGCCTTCCAGGGTCAACAATCCACCCTGATCTTTCAGCAAGTCGGCAACCGAGATTTTGTCACCCAATTGCTCAAATAGCTCTCTACTTTGCGCATAAAGAGAGTGCATTTGCTCAAAGTTAAAAGTGAATCCCTCTGCTGCCGCCAGGTAAAAAAGTAATTGGGCACGCAGCCAGGCGTTGTCCGTTGAGGAGAGGAGCTGCAAGCCCTCCTGGTATACGCTCTTGGCAACTTCATACTCTCCTGTGGCATGCGCAGGCCAGCCCCGGTGAAGTAGCGCCGTTGCTAGCCCACTTGAGTCATCCAACTGGCGCCAGAGCGCAATACTTGCTTCAGCCAGTTCTGCTGACTGGGTCTGCTCATTTTGCAAACATACCAGGCGAGCAGCTTCACTCAATGCTTTGGCTCGCGCTGCAAGCATCGTCTTCCCAGCCCCATCCCCAAGCGGTATGGCCAGGGCTGAACCCAGCCAGCTACGCCCTTCGACCAGGTAGCCCTGCCACTCCCAGTAGGGTCTCAAGGCCGCCGCCAGGCGCAGGCATAGTTCAACAGCGAGTAGTTCAGCACCGGGAAGCGCTTGCTTCGCTAATGTCCTGCCCCCGGCAATTTTCTCGCTCTCCGCGGTCGATTCCTGGACAAAGAAGGAAGGGACGCTTATCATCATACCGTCTTGAGCTCGTTGAAGCGACCAATCGAAGGCAGCGCGGCAATTATCGCGATCCATCGCCAATTGTGACAGCCACGTGAGTTGCTGTGGACCTCTCACACCTAGCTCGGCCGCTTCCACTACTCCCAGGTAAAAGCGGGCATGCCAGTCCCGCAACCGCTCAAGCTCCCCCCGCGCTGTCAATTGTTCCAGCGCGTATTCGCGTAGCGTTTCCAGCATCGTAAAGCGAGCTTGTCCATTCACAACTGGCAAGCGTACCAATAAACTGTTGTCCACTAACTGCTCTAGCATATCCAGCACGGAGTTGAAAACGGGGAGATCCTCGCTGTCCGCTGCTACAGCTCGCATCATTGCCTCTGCTGCCTCAAGCGACCAGCCCCCGGTAAATATCCCCAGACGGGGGAACCATGCTTGCTCGACAGAAGAGAGCAGGTTATAACTCCATGTCAGAGTATTGCGCAAGGTTTGTTGCCTGCTGGGCAGATTCCTGGCTCCTCCGGTCAACATAGGAAGTCTCGCTTGCGAGAGGCGTGCTAAGAGCAAGTGTGGTGGGAGCACCTTGATTCTTGCAGCCGCCAGTTCCAGCGCCAGCGGTAAACCGTCTACTCTGGCACAGATTTGCGCAATAATTGCTCCGTTTTCGGCGGTCAAGGCAAAGTCAGGTACGACAGCCTGTGCACGTTCAACAAAGAGCTGGATGGCTTCATAGTGCGAAAGCTCCTTCGTCTCCGGTAGGATGTTGAGGTCGGGAACGTCCAGGGGCGGTACGCTGAATTCGCGTTCACCGTACAAGCGCAACACAGCGCGGCTGGTTACCAACACCTTGAGGTCTGGAGCCTCTGTCAGCACCTGATCCACGACTGTCGCCGCTTCTCCGATTTGCTCAAAATTGTCCAACACCAACAGCAGTTGTTTATTGCGCAGGTAGGCGATCAGGCTCTGAACTGGAGATAAATCAGGGGTGGGCTTAATACCCAAAGCTTGAATTATACTCATGGGAACCTGGGCAGGATCACTCACTCCGGCCAGAGCTACAAACCACACGCCCTGTGCAAATGTGCCGAGCAGCTCGCTTGCCACTTGCAGGGCAAGTCGCGTTTTACCACTGCCACCTGGCCCAACAAGTGTTACAAGACGCACTTCGTTGCGTCCAAGTAGCTGACAAAGCCGATCTACAGCCCATTCCCGTCCAATAAGCTGTGTGGTTGGAGTAGGTAGATTATGTCGACGAGTGGACGTAAGGTTGCCGGAGTCGTTGGAGAGATGGGATTGAACGCGTTTCGCTATGAGTTCGCTGAGAGGAGGTGTCTGCCATTCGTCGGCACTAAAGATGGTTGGCTCCATTTGTGCCAGTTCAAGCAGATGGAGTGCTTCGTCCTGTGTGGTGATAGCATACCAGCGCGCCAACGTCGTGATAATGAGGCGTACTTCCATGTATGTCAGGTGAGCATCCCCGTTGCCATTCAGCTTGCGGCTGAGCACCTTTGGGTGCAGACCAAGCTCACCGGCCAGTTCCTTCTGGAAATAGCCACTTGCACGAAGATACTCTTGTACGCAATCGCTAAATGCACCAGCATTCCCGCGTATTCTACTTCTCACGTTTGCACCTCTCAGATAGCTCTGTACCCCACTGAATATTAAAGTGGACTTTGAGTAGACTATAGGTTACCATAGACCCTAGTAGAGCATAACCTTTATGAGTATACTAAAATTGGCACAACAGATCAATAGAGTAGAAAAGGTAGCAGTGATGTCTATTCTTCAGATTTACGCGCAATGCGAGGAGAGATACTCTTGAATAAGATAAAAATCGAGCAAAACATCGTTATCAATCGGCCCAGCGAGGAAATCTTTGCCTACTTGAGCGCTCTTGAGAACCTGGCTGATTGGTCAGGGGCCACGATGGCAGTCAAGAACATCTCGCAGGAGGTGATGCGCGCAGGAGCGACGGCGCAGAGTACAATTCGGTTTTTAGGGAGGCGATTCGATATTACTTTAGAGGTTGTTGAGTGTGAACCCTACCGTTCCCTGACTATCAAAAGTATCTCTGGGGTCGCACCCTGCCTCTTTTGCTACCAGTTCGAAGCGATCGAAGCTAACCGGACTAACGTTTCCCAGGAGATGGTGATCTATCTCACAGAAGGAGTTCTGGAGGTTAAAACGCCAGTGATTGAGGGCGCCGTTCACCGCCAACTTGAGTATGACCTGCTGACATTAAGGGATATATTGGAAGGCAAAGCTTCAAGTTATAGAAGTGCTGACTAATCAAGCGCATGTCCTTGTGGAAGATCTAATTGAAAGGGCATATACCCTATGTATCCCACGATTATTGTCGTTGATGCCGATGAGAAACGCTTACAGCGCATGGGACGCCTCTTACTATTGTCAGGTTATCGTCCGATCCTGGCGGTACGAGCGTATGACGCATTTGAGCGTTCTCTCCAAGAAGACATTACGCCTCACGTTCTCCTCATTGGTCAAGCGGATCTTCCCTATCACCATGTCTTTCAACGCCTCATGAAACGGTTGACCCAGCAAGCAAACAAGGACATTCCGCTCCTCCTCCTGCCTAATCAGATTGTGAACACCACTCCCTTGTTAGCTGATCCTGCGCCAGGATCACATCATATCCTCTCAAATGCCTGTCTTGAAATACTGGAACCTCTCTGGAGGATGCTCCCATACACCAGGAAAAACTTCAAGAGAGTGCCGCGATCAATAATCCTCAACACTCTGTCAGCTTATGGACTGCCACCACGTGTTTCACAGCAACTTCGTTCTCGCAACGGTCACTTTCGCCAGATACTCAAGGTAGCTCGTGGACTTATAGGCGAAACAAAATGGGAAAATATCATCAGTGATGTTGGTCTTGCTCATTATCGACAAGAGACAGACTGGCCTGATGACAGCGATGATCGTAGCATTCCTGCTGAATATCTCAGTTGTCTCAATCAAGCGGTTGCATTCTCACAACCTGATGACCCTACGAGCCGACTCCGTTTGTGGGGAGATTACGCCACTGCACTTTCTTTACAGAAGAGAAAGCCTTCAGTACTGACGCAACAGGCGCTGAAACTGCTTTCCACAGAGCGTGTGATGAGTGCCACACTCAACGCATTTGTTAAAGAGATTAATGAGATTCGAGGGGAAGAGCTCCATTTCTGGAGACAGCACCATGATGGAAACTACTGGCTTATCCACTACAGTAACCTGTATGCCTACGGACGTATTGCGGCTTCTCAACCAGAGTGTCATGTCTGGCAAGCGTCTATAGAGTGTACATTACGCTTTGTGGGTCTGGAAAGCAGTTGGGAAGTAACGGAAGCAGAGTGCAGTTGTCAGACCCTGACGGGTCATTGCCTATTCACTATTCAGTCACGTAAAAAATAGTAACTCTTCAGAATCTCTCTTTGCTTGGCTTGAATCCTCGGCGCCTGCGGCACCTCGCAAGAATGTGGAGTGCTGTGGCCTGTGCAACCTGCAGGGTGCACAGGCCACAGCACTCCACAAATAGACGGGCCACCGGAGGTGGTGAGTGGGCCAACGACTGCGCCGCAGACGGAGTGTATGAAGCGTTTACTTGCGCTGGCCCTATCCCATTCTCGCGCGCGGTAGGATCTCCCGTTAATCCTATTGTTGCCAAATGATGATCCTCTCAAGGCGAAATGAAAAGAGGTCAGGCAGTTTTTGAAGCTGCTTGTAGGGCCTTATCCAGGTCCCACAGAATATCTTCTACATTTTCTATGCCGATAGAGAGGCGAATGAGATCAGGCGTCACGCCACCTGCTAGCTGATCTTCCTCCGCGAGTTGTTGATGGGTGGTGCTGGCTGGATGAATAATCAAGCTACGAGCATCACCAACGTTGGCAAGGTGCGAGAATAATCTCACGTTATTGATCACTGCTTTACCAGCTTCATAGCCACCTTTAACGCCGAAGGTGAAAATGGATCCAGCTCCGCGAGGTAAATAGCGTTGGGCAAGTGTGTATGATGGATCTTCAGGCAAGCCAGGATAATGTACCCAACTGACAGCAGGGTGTTCCTGCAAGAACCTGGCCACGCACAGAGCGTTCTGGCAATGGCGTTCCATACGTAGTGATAAGGTCTCCAAGCCTTGTAGGAGGAGGAAAGAGTTGAAGGGGCTAATGCATCCTCCTGTATCGCGCACAGTTTCGCATCTCGCTTTCATAACGAAAGCGAAATCACCAAACGTTTCGTAAAATCTTACCCCGTGATAGCCTGGAGAAGGATCGACAATGTGCGGGAAGTTGCCATTGTCCCAAGGAAATCTGCCGGATTCTACCAGGATCCCAGCAATGGAGGTACCGTGTCCACCAATAAATTTAGTAGCCGAATGGACGGAGATATCTGCTCCATGCTCAAACGGGCGACACAAGTAGGGCGTGGCAAAGGTATTATCGATGACAAGTGGAACGCCGGCCTCATGGGCAATATCTGCCACGGCTCGTATATCTAGGACGTCACCACGTGGGTTGCCAATGGTCTCGCCGTAGAAAGCACGGGTACGTGGCGTTAAAGCACGGCGATAGTTTTCTGGATCAGTACTATCAACAAAAATGGTATTGATGCCCCAGGTGCGCAAAGTTATGTCAAATTGTGTATGTGTGCCTCCGTAGAGACTACTGGAGGAAATAAGATCATCGCCTGGCCGCAATAGTGTCATCATCGTTGCCATCTGAGCGGCCATCCCTGAAGCGGTGGCAAGCGCACCTGTTCCCCCCTCGAGGGCGGCGATACGTTCCTCAAAGGCAGCAGTGGTGGGGTTCATAATGCGGGTGTAGATGTTACCAAAGCGCTGCAAGGCAAAGAGGTGGGCGGCATGATCTGTATCGTCAAAGACAAAAGAAGTGGTTTGATAGATAGGCACGGCACGCGCTCCCGTCGCCGGGTCAGGACGCTGGCCCGCATGGACTGATAGCGTATCAAAGCCGAAAACGTGATCACTGTCGATTTCTGGCATGGTCTGTTGCTCCTCTGTTAGATATGCACTCTCAATATATCCTATCATATAATGGCATTTATGATGGACTCTTGTTGTTTCTTTTCTCGTTCTTGCCTGAATAGCCTCGAAATGACAAGTAACGAGTTTTTGTGCTACACTTTGGGGACAAATGTGTGATATGAACGATGTTCTCTCTTATGGTAATGGAGCAATTGATGGCACAAACAGTTGATCAAACAAAGCACAATGCAGTTGGAAAACCCATACGTCGCCAGGATGGTCAGGATAAGGTACTGGGGTATACACGCTACGTAGGTGATATGTCTGTCGAGGGTTTATTACATGCTCGCCTGGTACTTAGCCCATATGCGCATGCCCGTATCGTGAATATAGATACTGCGGCGGCACTGGCGATTCCAGGAGTCAAAGCGGTATATACAAGCGAAACATTGGGCATGGCCAAGCGCGACAGCAGTGATCGTTCACAGGCTCCGCTAGCGCAGCATGAGGTGTTGTGGTGCGGACATCCCGTCGCAATTGTGCTAGCTGAAACAGAGGCAGCCGCTGTTGACGGCGTTGCCGCTGTTGATGTTGATTATGAACCTTTACCAGCAGTAGTAGATCCAGTCGCGGGTATGCAGCCAGAGTCACCACTGGCACGTGTGCGCCGGGAAAACGAGACTTCCGTGATTGCTGGTGGTGACGCACATGCAGCGGTCGCCAAAGACGCTGAGGAAGAGCCAGATACGGAAGAACTATCTCCTAATGTGAGCGACAAGGCACGGCTACACATGGGTAACATGGAAGAGGGATGGCGCGAGGCTGAAGTAGTTGTAGAGCAAACCTACGATACGAGTTTTGTCCACCAGTCCTATCTTGAACCTCAATCTATCCTGGTTGTACCAGGACCATCGGGTAAACAGCTAGCTATCTGGCCGAGTAGCCAGGGCATGTTTGCCGTGCGTTCATCGGTAGCAGAGGCCCTCAACCTTCCCGAACGACAGATACGTGTAGAGTCCGTACCAATAGGTGGGGCATTCGGCGGTAAATTTGGCCTGACTGAACCATTAGCGGCGGCAGCGGCCTATGTTACACGCAAGCCAGTGCGCCTTGTCTACACCCGCCAGGAAGATCTGCTGGCAGGCAATCCCGCACCCAAATCAGTCATTACGATCAAGATTGGCGCAAAGCGAGACGGCACCCTGGTAGCCATAGAAGCGAAAGTCATCTTTGATAGCGGCGCCTACCCCGGCTCAGCTGTCTTCCTGGGAGGCTTACTGCTAGGCAGCACATATCGCTGTCCCAATGTTAATTTCCGCTGCTATGAAGTCTTGACCAATAAGGTCAGTGTCGGCGCCTATCGTGCTCCTGGCGCTCCACAGGCATGCTTCGCTCTGGAATCAACGATAGATGAACTGTGTCGCAAGCTAGAAATGGATCCTGTCGCTTTACGCTTAAAAAACGGTCTGAAGGAAGGTGATCCTACGCTAGATCACCGGAAGTGGCCGCGAATCGGGTTATTGGAGAGCCTGGAGAAGGCCCAGCAACAGCCTCTGTGGACAAAACGGCAGGAACAGCAGGCTATCCCCGCTGAACTGAAGGGATGGAAAATTGGCATTGGTATAGCCGCCGGTGGCTGGCCTGGCGGTACCGAGCCTGCAGCAGCGGCATGTCGACTTGAGAAGGATGGAAGCATAACGGTTGTGGTTGGCACTGTTGACCTGACCGGTTCAGATACCTCGCTCTCGCTTATTGCGGCTGAAGGCCTTGGTATGCCTGTATCTACAGTGAACGTAGCACACGATAATACTGATACCATGCCTTATAGCGGTGGTACAGGCGGCAGCAAAACCATCTACTCGATGGGACCTGCTGTGCTAGCCGCGGCACGAGATGCACGCAACCAGATACTTTCGATAGCCGCTGAGATGTTAGAAGCGGCGGTTGGGGACCTTGAAATCGAAGGAGACAAGATTGTGGTACGGGGCATTCCCAGCAAACATGTTGCCTTAACCGAGATTGCAGCGGCCTCAATGCGCTTCGCAGGCAAATATGAACCCATTTATGGTCGTGGTCGTGCTGCCATAGGTAGTAGCTCACCAATGTATGCTACGCATGTAGCGAAGGTGGCCGTTGATCCTGAGACAGGTGAGGTGCGTGTGCTTGACTATGTGGCAGTGCAGGATGTAGGTTTCGCCATTAATCCGGCCGAAGTCGAAGGACAAATCTATGGCGGTGTCACGCAAGGACTTGGCTGGGCACTTTTCGAAAATCTAGTTTATGACGAAAGCGGACAGGCGCTAACCAGTACGCTGATGGATTATGCGCTGCCACATAGCGTGGATGTACCAAACATCACGCCCGTGCTGGTAGAAATTCCCTCTGTAGCGGGCCCATTCGGAGCAAAGGGAGTGGGAGAGCCGCCTGTCGTGCCTGTGGGTGCGACAATAGCCAATGCCATTTTTGACGCAGTGGGAGTGCGCGTTACACAGCTACCTATCACGCCTGAGCGACTGTTCGCAGCACTACATTAATGTATGTCTGTAAATAGAAGCTGAGAGAGAAAAGGTTCGGCGGAATTTGCAGCCATGTTAGCTGCAAATCCCTCCGAACCTTTTCTCACATCATCCATCCCCTTGTGATATACTTATTCTGTAGTCTTCTGCACCATATTAAGCTTAGCTATTGTGTTATGTCACTGTAGTGTTGTCCTGCTATATAAATGCAGCAACGGCCACCGATTACGCCGTGGCAGAACCGCATTTTATTCCCCTGGCGACGTAATCTCTGGCCTCCTAAGGAGTATGGGTTATGATCCCTGATGATTCTTTTAATCAAACACATATAGCTACAAACGCTGATACTTCGTCCTCTGAACAAGCAAATGCTGATGTTACGCCCCCGATAGGTCTGACCCCACCGCAGATACTGGCACAAGATGCCGCTGATGGGCGACGAGGCGCTGCATGGCGACTCTTGTACTGGATTATGGAAAACGACCCACGAGCGGTAGTCGCTGTTGCTTCGCTTGAGGATGATCGTTTAGCTCAGCATCTGCTGGAATTTATCGCCATTGGTACATGGGCGGGTAAGCCATTTGTAATACCTAAGCCATTGCGCTCTGCCCATGCCAGGACAAGGCTACGCACACTGTTTCTTCCGGGCTCGGGAATGGAACCGGTACGCGCAGAACGTGTCTTATTGGCAGCTATGAATGATAAACGCCCGATAATGCGCGAAACCGCAGCCCATATACTTGGTATATTCGGTAGCTCAGCAGCTACACCTCCAATGATTGAGGCATTGCATGACCCCGTACCTACAGTGAGGCTACAGGCAATCAAAGCCCTGGGTCGTATTGGTGACCCCTCAGCGGTTCCCGCATTGCTCAATGCACTACGCAATGCCGATGAGCAGGCAGCCAGCCAGATCTTCAGTGCCTTAGTGCAACTGGGGCGCGCGGCGGTGCCGGCGCTACTAGATGCCAGTAAAAGTAGCTCTGCCTGGATGCGCTGGCACTGTATGAGAGCCCTGGGTGAAATAGGTGACACGCGAGCGTTGCCTGTACTGGTACAGGCACTTCGCGATACAGATCACTCGGTCGCGTGGATGGGAGCAAAAGAACTGGTACGCTTCGGTAAGCAGAGCGTGATACCGATCCTGAACCTGTTATCATCAACTGAAGCGACGCCATGGTTAGTAGAGACATCTTCGTATGTATTGTATAACCAGTGCCGCAGTGATCCCAAGCTCAAACCTTACCTGGAGCCTGTCATCCAGCATATGCGAGGGGTGGCGTATCAGATTGCAACACCGCAGAGTGCGCGCAATGCTCAAGCTAAAATTCTTGCGGATGGAGTGGTGAAAGCATAAGTAGAGTGCTGTGGGTATGCAGTCTGCATACCCACAGCACTCTACCCTTACCCCAGCACTCCCGAAGAATAACGTGGGCGAATCTCCATCCCCCGTGCGAACCGATCAAAGGCAAAGTGTTCCATAGCAGCAGATTTCTCTCCTGTCAGAATAAGTTGCGCCATCCATTGCCCGACCAACGGGCTTAACTTGAAGCCGTGTCCGCTAAATCCCACAGCGCAGTACAGCCCATCGTAGGCCGCAAGACGATCAAGGATAGGGTGGTAATCAGGAGTATCGTCGTAGATACCAGCCCACCCTCCACGTGGAACGGCGCGTACGAGAGCAGGCGTACTTCCAGCAGCCATAGACCGGAAATGCGCGATTTCCTCCTCGGAGAGTCCCTGGGTGTAATGGTCGGGGTCACTGGCTGCGAGGACATCTTCTGTTGAACCAACCAGGGTTATACCACCAGT
>JACZCU010023017.1_pt1 | contig 22336 bp, 25 predicted proteins | sample 8641851 | NCBI WGS metagenome assembly JACZCU01 (sample SAMN15324605, study PRJNA640507) | soil metagenome | isolation source: monocropping sugarcane control | place: China: Luxin town, Laibin City, Guangxi Province | collected 2019-07-25 | depth 10cm m | reverse complement strand
GAGATACTCAAGAATTTTTTTGCCTCCCTGTAGCTAAAGAATGCTGCTTCACTTGATTCTTATCTGTTAAAACTGTATAATCTAACGCAAGTTGCCAAAGACAGCGACGTCCGTCAGCCGACGGATTGAAAATGTCGCCGAGGTACGAACAATCTCTTATTAGAGTTTGAACGTCTTTGGAAACAAAGGCGTTTTTGTTTGGCAACAATATCTGGACATGGTCGATTTCCAGATGAACATTACTCAATAATGGAGTAAGTACAATGGCTTTAACAAAAGCAAAGAAACAAGAAGTCGTAGCGGATATTGCCGGCCTCCTCGCATCATCTAAGATGACCGTGGTCGCTGCATATCCACACACCACGGTGAAGGCAATGCAAGCCTTGCGTAAGCAAGCCCGCACGAATGGCACAGCCGTGCGCGTCGTCAAGAACCGCTTGGTCATCAAAGCTATTCAGCAGAATGACGCCCTAAAAGGCACCGACACCAGCGGCCTTAACGGCCAGCTGATGTATGCCTTCAACAGCGAAGACGAAGTCGCTCCGGCACAGACACTTGCCGAGTTTATGAAGGCCAATCCAACGCTCGAGTTTGTCGGCGCAGTCAGCGCAGACGGCAAATTCCTGAACAAGGATGAGGTCAAAGCACTCGCAAGCCTGCCTGGCAAGAACCAGCTTATCGCTGAGGTTGTGGCGATGCTCAATTCACCGCTTAACGACGTGGTTAACGCGCTATCTGGCAACCTTCATGCGTTGCTCGACGGCGTAGAAGCAAAGGCTGCCGCTTAGGCAGATAATTAAGGAGATAACATGGCTGATGTAAAGAAATTGGCAGAAGAGCTGACAAAGCTCACTGTCCTCGAAGTCAACGAACTGAAGACCGTCCTCAAAGATGAGTACGGCATTGAACCTGCTGCTGCAGCTGTCGCTGTTGCTGCCGGTCCTGCTGCTGGCGCTGCACCTGCAGAAGAAGCTAAGGCTGAATACGACGTCGTCCTGAAGGATGCCGGCGCTCAGAAGGTTGCTGTTATCAAGGCCGTCAAGGACCTGACACAGCTCGGCCTCGGTGAGGCTAAGGCTCTCGTTGATGGCGCTCCAAAGACCATCCTCGAGAAGGCAAAGAAAGATGACGCAGAAGCTGCCAAGAAAGCTCTCGAAGCTGCTGGCGCAACTGTCGAACTCGCTTAGTCTCAATCTAACGTGTTCAAAATCCCGCGAGCTTTTATGGTTCGCGGGATTTTAGTTATCCACAATTTTAGAAAGTTTTTGACTTGACTGAACGAACATGGTACGTTTAGGGGGAAGAGTGTGGTCAAACAAAAGTGCGTGGAGATCTAGGGGAAAAACATGTCAGACATACCAGAAAAACAAATCAAACGATTGAGATCGTTAATTCAAGAGGCTGAGACGAGCTTGGCTGCGGCAACTGAGTTGCTCGTCAGCTTGGTTGGCGACGATGCCAAAGTCGCAGCAGTTGCCCGTGATGAAACACTGGGCAAGATTATTGAAGGTGTCTTCGACGGCCAAAACATGGTTGGTAGCGATGGCAAAACTTACCCAGTCCCCGCTAATTATGCATCCAAATCCAAGCTCGTTCAGGGCGATATCCTGAAACTCACCATCGCCGATGACGGCACATTCCTCTACAAGCAAATTGGCCCGATCCCCCGCAAACAAGTTGTTGGCACGCTCAAGCTCGAGAACGGTCACTATTTCGTTGATGTCAATGGCCGCAACCTGCGAGTTCTTCTAGCCAGTGTGACGTACTTCAAGGCTAAGCCGGGTGACCAAGTCAGCGCCAACGTGCCCGAAGACGATTCCGCCGCCGAGTGGGCCGCCCTCGAAGCCGCCCTGTAGTTAATACGAATAGAGCGTCACAATAAGTTGAGGTTTTTGTTCAGCATGAAGAGATATCTTAGGCAAAAGTATATCTTTCTTTCGGCTATTGCTTTACTCATCATCACTTCGATACTTTTCATAACCACGATCCCTTTGCAAACATACAACCTTTATACGGATCCGGTAGCGTTATGTTCAAAGAAGTTTGATCTAGTTGGATGCCTGTGCATGAGGCAAAACGCGGCACCAGAGCATGAGCAATCGAAAACGCGTTTTCACGCACTCCTAGGCGAGCTGAACGCATACAACAAAGCAAAACACGACCCTACATATGCCGCATGCGGAGGCACGGGAATCGCTCTCTATTTGTAATTTTCAGGGTCTTGGTAAGTAGCACAACGATTGTATTCGTAGCTACGTCGTATAATGTAAGCAAATGGGGCAGGCGTTATATCGCAAATACCGGTCACGGGCGCTCGATGAGGTAGTCGGTCAGGAACATATTACCGATACGCTGAAGCGCGCTATTGCATCCGGCCGTATTAGCCATGCATATTTATTTACCGGCCCCCGCGGCGTAGGCAAAACAAGCATCGCGCGGATTCTGGCGCATGAATTAAACGGCGTCGAATATTCGGGTGAAGATAACCACCTGGATATTATTGAGATCGATGCGGCGTCCAGCGGCGGCGTTGATGAAGTTCGCGACTTGCGCGAAAAAGTGTACATTGCACCGAGTGCCGGGAAATACAAAGTCTATATCATCGACGAAGTTCACATGATGACGACTGCTGCTTTCAACGCGCTGCTCAAAACGTTGGAGGAACCGCCAGCACACACAATCTTTATCCTCGCCACGACGGAAGCACACAAATTGCCGGCAACGATCATTAGCCGCACGCAGCGCTTTACCTTCAAGCCCATTGCCCGTGATAGAGTAATTGCACACCTGCGCTACATTGCCGACGAAGAGAAGATAGATATCACCGATGACGCGCTGGAACTTATCGCCGAACATGGCGGCGGTAGTTTCCGTGACAGCATCGGCATGCTGGACCAGGCAAGCAGCGTCAGCAAGCATATCGACCGACAGGCCATCGAGACACTGCTCGGTATCCCTCCGAGCGCGGTCACCGACAGGATCATTACTTGCATGCGAACGAACGACACGGCCGCGCTTGTCGCGCTGCTCGCCGACCTAAAAGCCAACGGATACCAGGCAGCCGGTATCGCGAAGCAGCTCGGCCAAAATCTGCGCGCACAACTTATTGCCGGAACATCGGGCACCGATGCGTCGAAAATTATTTCCTTGCTCGGCCGTTTGATCGATATTCCCCCGTCGCATAATCCTGATCAACTCTTGGAGCTTGTGCTGCTCGAAGCCACTCTTGGGCCAGCCGCTTCCACGATACACGCAGTCAAACAACCCGAATCGGCCGTCCCGCTTCCGCCCGCTACAACGTCGCCTGATCCTGAACCGGTGCCTAAACCAAAAGCAAGGCCGGCGCTGGCAAAAGCCGCGTCCGCGACAAAACCCAAGGAAGAAACTGTTCCTGACGAGACAACAAAAGCGAGTACAGACAGCGCTTCTGACCTAACGATTACTGCCGAGACATGGCAGACGCTCCTGGCGTCATTGAAGAAAGAATACAACACGCTCTATGGCATTATTCGTATGGCACGACCGGAGTTTTCCCCCGGAAGGGTATCACTAACCTTCGGCTACGCGTTCCACCAGAAACGGGCAAATGACGTTAAAAACAAGAAAATCCTGACCTCTACGCTCGAAGAATTGACCGGCGCACAAATCGCCGTCGACTGCCATTATGATAAAACCGTAACCCCGCCGGCCATGGCCATACCTGTGCCACCTAACGCTCCAACTGAAACGCCCAATGCGGCCCTCGGCGCCATCAGCAACATCTTTGGCGGCGGCGAATTGTTGAAATAGTGTACTATATAAGAACATGGCTGGAGCACAAGACAAGGCAGGATTGCCCTTTGATAACGACGCGGAAGCGAGCGTGCTTGGCGCGATTCTTATCGATAATGACGCTGTCGTAAAAATTGCCGACAAGCTCGACGCGGCGGACTTCTACGACACGCGCCACCAGCACATCTACACGGCTATCAGGTCGCTCTATGATGACCGCAAAGCCATTGACGTTCTGACACTGTCCAATCAGTTGAAAGCGATGAAACTGCTGGACGAAATCGGCGGCCCGGCATATTTGACCGAACTTACGAACTTTGTTCCTACGGCTGCCCATGTCGAAAGTTACGCCGACCTGGTTGCCGAAAAGGCCGTGCGCCGCCGCTTGATGCAGATTAACAAAGAGCTGTCTGCATTAGCGCAGGATGAGACAAAGAAATTAAAAGACTTAATTGAATTCAGCGAAATGGAGCTGATGCAGGTCGGCCAAAAGCAAATCAAACAAAATATCGTCAGTTTGGAAGCAATTCTGGAAGAAAGCTTCGAACGCCTGGACGCGCTGCACCGCGACAAGAAAAAGCTGCGCGGTATCCCGACAGGGTTCAAAGACCTGGACGATATGACCGCCGGGCTCCAGCGCTCGGATCTTTTCATTCTGGCCGCTCGACCAGCAATGGGAAAAACTGCTTTTCAGTTAAACCTGGCGCATAACGTCGCAGTGCATGCAAAAGAACCCGTACTGATCTTCAGTCTGGAGATGAGCAAAGACCAGTTGGTTGACCGCTTGTTGTCCATGGAGTCAGGCGTTGATGCCTGGGCGCTGCGCACCGGCAATCTGACTGACGCGGACTTTGAAAAGATCGCGGCGGCCATGGGAACGTTATCTGAAGCCCCGATTTATATTGATGATACTCCTGGCATCACCGTCGGCGACCTGCGTACCAAGGCACGGCGCGAGGCACACCAGCGTCCGCTGGGTCTCATCATCGTCGATTATCTCCAGCTGATGAGCGGCGGCGGACGCTACGGCGACAACAACCGCGTACAGGAAATTTCGGAGATCTCCCGCGGCCTGAAGGGCGTTGCGCGCGAACTGAACGTGCCGCTCATCGCTTTGTCACAGCTCAGCCGATCAGTCGAAAGCCGGCCGGATAAAATTCCGCAACTATCTGACTTGCGCGAATCCGGTTCCATTGAACAGGACGCCGATATCGTCGCCTTTATCTTCCGCGAGGAATATTACAACCCTGAAACGGAGCGTAAAAAAATCACCGATATTCTGATCAAAAAACACCGCAACGGTCCAACCGGCGGCGTAGAACTATACTTTGACAACGAGAAACAGCGTTTTCGTTCTCTGGAAACCAAGCGTTCGGGCTCCGGCGACCCGTTTGCCAACTAACCATGAGCGGCATGCCCGGATACCTTGCTCTATGCTAGAATGAAGAAAATCATGAAGAAAAAACGCCTGTCCGTGAAGAAGTTGTGGCGCCCGGTTCTTTTCTTTATCCTCGCAAGTTCCGCGACGCTCTTTGCCTTGTTGTACCAACTCGTCCTTTTGGCACCGGCGCTCAGTCCGACGGAGCAGACGACGCTACGCTCAAGTAGCGACTGGCATTTCATTATCACAGATCCAACACATCTTGTTCTGAAAATTTTACAGTGGACGGCTCATTTCGCTCCAATGCAGCATACGATCTTATTTGCCCGGCTGCCGAGCGTGCTGCTGGGCATACTGTCGGTAGTACTTTTCACCTTCATCATGTATCGTTGGCACGGCCGGCGGAGCATGCTCTTTGGGTTTTGTATTTTCATCTGCTCGGCATGGGTCCTGCATGTCACCAGGTTTGCCGGACCAGATATTGAGTTCTTGACCGGTATTCTCGCATTGCTGGCGGCCCACGTTGGCCTTGCCGATCATGAAGATAGCGCTCTTATGCATTTCTGTTGGCTAGCCGTGAATGTCGTCCTGCTTTTTGTCCCTGGATTTGTGTGGTATGTACTTCTAAGTGCCGGATTGCAGCCGAGGGTTATCGCGAACGCCTGGCAAACAATATCGCTCCTTTGGCAAAAAATCGCCCTGATAGCTCTGGCATGCATAGGTGTAGCCGTGCCAATTGTCAGCATTGTCCGCACACCGGCACTGTTATGGCCCTGGCTTGGCCTGCCCGCGCATCTCCCATCGTGGCGTGATCTGCCCGCCCAATTTGGGCACGTACTCGCTGCCGTGGCATACCAAGGCCCGTACAATCCTGAACTTTGGCTGGGCCGGCTGCCGCTTCTCGATATCATGCTATTTGCTATGCTTGTCGCCGGGATTGTTTTTTATGGCCGGCACTGGCGGGCCGCGCGGACTAGGTTGCTCGGCGGTTTTCTTCTGGTCGGGATTGTCCTGCTCGGCACAGGCGGCGCAGTCAGCTACAGCCTGCTGATGCCAATATTGTATCTGATCGCCGTCGCCGGCCTGACGTATATAGTACATTTCTGGCTCAAGGTATTTCCGCGCAACCCCGTAGCGCGCAGCGCCGGTATCGGCCTGGTTGCGTGCATCGTAGCACTGTCCTGCACGTACAGCTTGTGGCAATATTTCGTTGCCTGGCCGCACAATCCCGAGGCAGCGGCAATTTACCATTCAAAGCATCAGTAAAACTGATACAATACTATAAGTTCGTGAGCGTGAGGAGTCACACAATCATTGCTTGCGCCCATCAGTTAATATACCGAAAGGATGGCACATGAGCCGTTTTGATCAAGCGAAAATGCTCCTGAAAATGAAAAAGCTGCAGAAGGAACTGCAGCATGAAGTGATCGTCGTCGAAGAGGGCGAAGGCGCTGTAAAAGTAGAGATTACCGGTGATCAAAAAATTAAGAAAATCAGAATTGACCCGGACTATGTAGACCTGGACGACATCGGGCAGCTGGAACGCTGGCTGGAAGACGCGGTCAAACGCGGCATTCAGGAAAGCCAGCGCGTTGCAGCTGAAAAGATGCAGCCGATGATGGGCGTCCTAGGTAATCTGGGTCTCTAATTCGGAACGTGAAAACTCGTGAAAATTTTGCCTCCGGCACTGACAAATGTCATTGAAGCGTTCGGCGCTTTGCCTGGCGTTGGCCCGCGTACGGCCGAGCGCTTTGCGTATTTTCTTGTCAAACGCGACGCGGATGCCAGCCTGAAGCTCGCTCAGGCGCTACAGAAATTACAAGGCGGTATAGGCTACTGCGCTAAGACATTCGCACTCGTTCCGGCAGGGCAGGAGTTATCCGATTTGTATACCGACCCGAGCCGTGACAAGCAGACCATAGCCGTTGTCGCCGAGCCGTTTGATATTGTCGCCCTGGAAGCAACCGGCCAGTATAAGGGAACATACCATGTCTTGGGCGGGCTTGTCTCGCCGATCGACGGCATAACTCCGGACCAGCTCCACATACGCGAACTGGTCAACCGGATCGACGAGGATCATGTAGAAGAGATTATTCTGGCGACTAACGCCAGCGTCGAAGGCGAATCGACCGCACTATATATTCGCCAGCAAGTTGGCGATCGGCCGGTCAAAATCACCCGGCTGGCCCGCGGCTTACCGATTGGTGTTGATCTGGAATACGCCGATCAGATCACGCTTGGCCGCGCCCTGGAAGGCCGCACCCAGCTCTAAAGTTTTGGTTCAAAAGGTGGCAGGCTGGATCGGACCTCGCTTGCAAACACGTCACTCACACGTTCCGCAAAAGCCGGGCTTATCGGACCGTATTCAGCATGAAGCAGCCCGACCAGACCAATCGCGCTTAACCCTATCAGGCTGTAAACGTTCACGTCCATCGGATTGACCGTATCCCGGGCAGCTTCATTCATAACGGAAGCCAAATCCTCTACGTCCGCTTGATTGGCTGGGAAGTGCTTTAAAATATTACCGACAAAGCTTAAATAACTCGGCGAAAGTTGGGCAAGCTTACTTTCATCACTGGACTGAATGCTTGCGACGAGTGCCTCCATGTCCTGTCTGGTGATTGTGGTCCATTCGCCGAATTCATTGTAGGGTCGTGAGGTCATCGCAACTCCTTTATTAGTATGCTTCTATTTATACGCTGATGCGCTTTGAGCACAAGCGCGGGGAAGATATCTTATACTGGATATATGAAGTTACAATATTGCCCTGAATGCGCTGAGCCGCTCACGAAGCTCGACAACACCAATTATCGTTGCACGAGCGGCCATAAATATTATAATAACCCGCACGCCGCGTGTAGTGTCGTGTTCGTAAATGACAACAATGAAGTGTTGTTTTCCAAGCGAGCGAATGAGCCGATGAAGGGTAAATACGACTTTCCTGGAGGCTTTCTGAACCACGACGAGGACGCATATCAGGCAGCGCAGCGCGAGCTCAAGGAAGAACTGGGTATAGACGTCGCATTCGACGATCTACAGCTCATTGACATGTCCCCCAATCATTACGAGGAGAATGACACTGCAGCGGATTTTGTATTTTTATGCCGCAAATGGAACGGCACCATGCAATCTGCCGATGACGTAGCTGAGGTCGAATGGAAGCCGATAGAATTCTTACGCAGTGAGGAATTTGCTTGGCCCTATCCTTACCTGTACGATAAGATGAAGCGAATTTTGGCATAGACATGTATACAGAAGCTGACAAAATCAAACAACTGGTCGACGGCGCGCTCAGTATCGTTGTTATTCAGGCCGATAACCCGGATGCCGATAGCCTGGGAAGCAGTTTAGCGCTGGAACATATTCTGGGCGACGCGGGCAAGCAAGTGCACATGTATTGCGGCGTTGATATGCCCGGATACTTGCGCTACCTGACGGGTTGGGACCGTGTGGAACGTGATCTGCCAAGACAATTCGATTTGAGCATCATCGTCGACGCTTCAACACTTACGCTTCTGGAAAAACTGCAGGCGAGCGGCGAGATCGGCTGGCTCAAGACAAAACCGTGCATCGTATTGGACCATCACGGCACCGTCGAGAATCGCATCGATTTCGCAGCCGTCAATGTATTCGACCATACAGCCTCGTCAACCAGTGAATTGATTTACAATCTCGCCGCACAGCTCGGTTGGGGTATCAATCCGGAAGCCGGCTCAGCGATTATGACCGGTATTCTCGGCGATACCCAAGGCCTGGCAAACGACCTGGCAAGCGCAGAAACCTACCGTGCCATGGCCGGTCTGATTGAAATGGGCGTAAACCGGCCGCTTCTCGAAGAACGCCGCCGCGAGTTCAACAAAATGACGCTGGAAATCTTCAAATATAAGGGCCGGCTGATTGAGCGTACCGAATTCGCCGCGGGTGGACGAATCGCGTATGTTACCGTTCCGCAGTCAGAAATCAATACGTATAGTCCGCTCTATAATCCTGTACCGCTAGTGCAGGGCGATATGCTGACGACATCGGGCGTTATGGTATCCATTGTTTTCAAACAATACGATGACGGCAAAGTGACCGGCGCAATCCGGGCAAATGTCGGCTATGGCGTCGCGGCGGCACTGGCCGAAAAACTTGGCGGCGGCGGCCATCCGTACGCCAGCGGTTTTAAAATCACCACCGGCCGGCCGTTTGCCGAGATCAAAGATGAATGCCTCGCATTTGCCACACACCTGCTTGACCAGCTTGACACCGTAGCGCCGGCAAGCTAGAATGCACAACCATGAGCAGTCTTCGTGCATACATTCCAACCTGCTGCCCCATCTGTATATAGGTGAGGCCGGTTTCTCTTTTCGCATACCAGACGGGCCTCACCGGCCCGTTTTCTTATGGTATGCACACTATACCTAAAAAGGAGAATCGTTATGACAGGACTTACGACAAAGGCATTGCACAGCAGTCAGGACGACACTGAACATGGCGCAATCATCCCGCCGATACATTTGACCACGACATTCCGGTTTGGCAACAAACACGGCTATGATTACTCTCGTTCCGGTAATCCGACCCGCCAGGCCCTGGAGACTACACTGGCGGCGCTTGACGGCGCTCGCTACGCACTGGCTTACAGTTCCGGATCAGCCGTGCTGGCCAATATCGCGGCCTTGCTGCAGCATGGGCAGGGAATATTGTTTTCAGCAGATGCATATGGCGGCACCTATCGTTATATTACGAGTGTGCTCGCACCTCTCGGTGTGCCGTACTTCATCGCCGATTTGACTGACCCTATCGCTGTCGCGGCGATATTGCGTACGCATAGAAACATACGAATCGTGTGGGTTGAAACACCGACGAATCCACTGCTCAAGGTCGCCGATATCAAACAACTGGCCGAGGCAGCCCACGACACCGGAGCAATGTTGATCGTTGACAATACGTTCGCAACGCCTGTGCTTCAACAGCCATTATCACTTGGAGCTGATATCGTCGCATATTCAACCACGAAGTATATGAACGGGCACAGCGACAGTATCGGCGGTTCGCTCGCGCTCAATGACGAAGCACTATATGGGCAGCTGAAGTTCCTGCAAAACGCCATCGGCGCTGTCATGTCGCCCTTCGACGCTTGGCTGACGCTTCGGGGCCTGCGCACACTTGAGTTGCGCATGGACAGGCATGTTGAAAATGCCCGCCAGGTTGCTGCGTTTCTGCGCTCGCATGCCAAGATACGGACAGTACATTTTCCCGAATTTCACACCGGCGAGCAACAACGTATCGTCTCCGATCAGATGAGCGGACCTGGAGCTATCATTTCCGTGGAGCTGCACCGACGATTTCATGTCCAAGCATTTTTGCATGCCCTGCGATATATCCCGCTGGCTGAAAGCCTGGGTGGCGTTGAATCCCTCATTGACCATCCGGCTAGCATGACCCACGCCGCTATTCCGAAAGCCGAACGCGAAAAAATCGGCCTGACGGATAATCTGTTCCGGATTTCCGTCGGCATCGAAAATACCACCGACCTGATCGCTGATTTGAAGCAGGCATTAGCTGTCGCCTAGGCGGCGAAGGCACGCTATACTAATATGAAAGCAATATGATGAAACTGTACAATACACTGACGCGCACGACTGATGAAATTACGCCGCAGCAACCGCCGGCTGTGACGGTCTATACCTGTGGTCCGACTGTTTATGATTATCCGCATGTTGGCAACTGGTTCACCTTTATCCGCTACGACCTGCTGATACGTACGCTCAAAGCTTCAGGCTTGCAACCAACATGGGTCATGAACATTACAGACGTCGGACATTTGGTAAGTGACGCCGATGAGGGAGAGGATAAGCTGGAAAAAGGCGCCCGGCGTGAGGGCAAAACAGCATGGGACGTGGCAGCATTTTACACGGATAATTTCTTGCAGGGTCTGGAAAAACTTACCTTTACCCAGCCGGACTACCTACCGAAAGCGACCGATCATATCCAGGAGCAGATTGAGTTGGTAAAGACTCTCGAAGCAAAAGGCTACACCTACACTATCAGCGACGGCGTATATTACGATACGGCAAAATTTCCAAAATATGCGGAATTTGCCAGGCTCGATCTGGACGAGCAGCAAGCCGGCGCGCGCGTGGAATATGATCCGGAAAAACGTAATCCGTCAGACTTCGCCCTCTGGAAATTTTCGCCTAAAGACCACCAGCGTGATATGGAGTGGGATAGTCCATGGGGCAAAGGCTTCCCGGGATGGCATATTGAGTGCTCTGCCATGAGCATGAAATATCTTGGCGAAACTCTCGATATTCACTCCGGCGGCATTGACCATGTTCCTGTGCACCACACCAATGAAATCGCGCAAAGCGAAGCCGCAACCGGCAAGCCGTTTGCGAACGTTTGGATGCATTCCAATCACATTACGATCGAGGGAGAGAAAATTAGTAAATCGCTCGGCAATGGCATCACACTCGAAGACATCGAGAAGCGCGGGATCAGCCTGCAGGCATTCCGGCTGCATGTGCTTGAAAGTCATTACCGCAGCCAGAGCAAATTCAGCTGGGAGAGCCTGGAAGCTAGCCAGAACACGCTTAAAAATCTGTACGCATGGGCTGATTTGAAGTTTCAGGATCTAAAATCTCCAACGCTGCAGAACAATTACACTGAGGCACTTGCTGCGTTTGCCCGCGAAATGATGGACGATCTCAAAACGCCCATGGCGCTTGCTGTCTTAAATGGAATGGTACATCGCGCCGACGAACTTGGTGCAGATTCATCCGCAATAGCCGCGGCGTTGCCTGTCATAGAAAGTTATTTTGGACTGCGGCTGACTGATCGTAATGATATTTCCGACGAGCAAAAGGAACTGATCGCACAGCGCGAAAAAGCCCGCGGCACAAAGGACTGGTCAACGTCTGATCAACTTCGCGACCAGCTCAAAGAACAGGGCATTGGTTTACGCGATACCGATAACGGTGCGATCTGGTACCGTTTGTAGCTAACCGTGTTTACTTTTTAGGGGAACTACCGGGAACTTCGAGCGCTCCGGCAGGATTTCGTGTTTGCAGATAGTCAATGACCCATACACGCAGGCATGCAACTGCCGGAATAGCCACCAGACCGCCGACAAGACCGCCAAAACTGACGCCAACGATGACCGACACTAGAACCAGCAACGGAGACAAGTTGGTGGTATTAGCCTGAAGTTTTGGCTGAATAAGGTAGTTTTCGATCTGCTGGTAGAGGAAATAGTAAATGAGAATGCCAATTGCTGAAAATGGCGAATGGAACAACGCAATAAGCGTGACGATGATGGCGCCGATCGTGTGGCCAACCATCGGTATGAGCCCGCAAATAAACACGACTGCCATTAACGCGAATGGATAGCTTACATGAAAAACGAGCAGTCCAGGCAGTAAAAGCAACGAGGCGATGAACGCCAATGCGACCTGGCCGTTGACGTAGCCTTTTACCGCACGATACATGTTGTGCCGCAGCTTATCAGCGTGCTCGCGCTGACGTTCCGGTAATAGTTCCCGCACGAAACTCAACCACGCCGGACCCTCGACAAGCATCATGAAGGTTAATACGAGGATGGTTAATACAGAAAACACACTGTTGATAACGCCCGCGGCAGCGGATACTGCCGTGCTCGTGCTGTTACGCAGCTTACTCGTGAGTTCCTTCGTGATATCGTCAATCTGGCCTTGCAGATGATACCGAGCGACAAACTTATTAACTTCGCCGTTTTGACTGCGTAAATCCTGGACTATTTTCGGTGCGCTCACGATAAACGACTGCGTTTGGCGGGCAATCGGCGGCACGAGGTTCGCCAGGAAAATGGCTAGTACGGCAACGACGATCAGGAATGACAACGCCGTCGCCGAGGTACGGCTGTCTTTTAGCTTCCAGGGCAGGTGGCGCGATAGCCAACTGACGGGCGCGTTGAGCGCTACCGCTAAGAAAAAGGCAATAAAAATAAGGGTTAGTGAATATGTCGCTTGCTTGAGCGCAGTCAATAATATCGTGGTAGTGATTATCAATAGAACGACTTTATAAAATGTCTTTGGGGTGATGGTGAGCGCGATTTCTTTGTCAGAACTACGAGAGAAGAATGCCATGGGTATAATTATCGCATATTTGTACGCTGCCGCAACGCTGAAATGTATGTCCGTACGATGATGCCGCCGGTGCGCTCAATATCAAATTGTTCCGCATGGTGCCGCTGCCATGACGCGATGTGCCGCCGGAGTGCTTTGTCGGTGAGCATTGTTTTTAATGTTTCAGCCAGGGCAGCGGGACTGCGCGGATCGAACAACACGTCGCCTGGACATGCGTCGAGCACCGTACGGTAGCCACTGTTGTCGCCTGCCAGAACCGCGCTGCGGCCGGAGGCCATCGCCTCGATGAGTACAATTCCAAAACTCTCTCCGCCATTGCTTGGAAATACGGTCACATCAGCCGAGGCATAGTAGCGCGGTTTGTCTTCCTCGCGCACGAAACCTTTGAATGTAACATACCGTTCGAGTCCGTTACGCGCAACGAATGCCTGTAATTCCTGTTCGAGCGGTCCTTTGCCGCACACCGTAACCGCAAACGGCGGAACAGCAGGATCATCCTTCAAAAGCATTACGGCTTGGAGCAGAAGCAGGCAGCCTTTGCGAGGTACTAATCGGCCGAGAAACAAAATATTTATTACTTCGGGATGTTTCCGGGCGTATGGTTTGGCCGCGCGAAACGTGTCAAGCCAGATGGCATTCGGCACGACAAGACTCGATAAACCAAACGCCTTCTGCGCGAATGCCTGCGCCGCGGAAGACACACTCATAACTGCGTCGAATCTCGAAAGCGTGCGCGTACACCAGACGGCTAGCATCCGTACTGCCACGCTAACCAATCGTGATTTCGGCACAATGTGAAATGTGCCGACCACGGCCGTTTTTGGTCCCGCTGCCTTGATAATCCGGCCAGCCAGAAGTGGACTGTATGGCATTTGCACATGCAAAATATCAAACTGTTCGCGCGCCAGCAAGGCGCGAATTCGCCGCTGTGATGCCGGAAGCGGCGTGTGCATCATATTGCCGTTGAATGACACACCTATATTTTCACCCAGATCATGCATATTCGGCAGATCGCGCCGAAGCGTGGTACTCACCAGATAGTGCACATCATGGCCATGCGAGCGCAGCCACTCACCAGTCGTCAGGACGTACTGCTGCACGCCATCGGGCCGGTCCAACGAGTCATCAAGTACAAAGCCGACCTTGAGCCGGGAAGTCTCACTCAACACCACGGGCCGGTGTGTGCCTCTTGAGGGCTTCTTCGTATAGTTTTTCATAGCTATCAACGATTTTCTCATATGCGAATTGTTTGACATAGCGGGCCGCCCAAGCCTGCCAAAGAGCGCGCAGTTTCGGTTCATGGATCATAAGTGCCAACCTGCGGGCAAAGTCCGGTGTATCTTTTGGATTAACTAGCGATAATGCACCTAGTTCTTGCATCACTGATGCGTATCCAGAATTATCGCCTGCGACAACCGGCAGGCTGCTCGCCATTGCTTCAAGCAGCACGACGCCGAAACTTTCCCCAAATATAGCCGGCGAACAAAATATGTCGGCTTCTGAAAGCAACGCAATCTTCTTTTCATTGCTGACATACCCCAGAAACTCAACATTCGGAATGTTCAATTCTACCACTAACGCCTCGAGCCGCAACCTATCCGGGCCATTGCCGGCAATGAGCAGCCGCACGTGAGGGTCTGCCTGAACAAGTACATTAAACGCAAAGAGCAGATATTTTAATCCTTTTCGGTGTTCAAGACGGCCAATGTACAAAATAGTCTTTGGCATGCCGGTTTGCGCTGACGTTTTGGGCTGAAACTGATCAAGGTTAATTCCATTCGGTATAAGCGTAATCGGGCGGTCAGTCAGACTACTCACGTACTCTGCCGCCGGTTCGGACACGGCCGTCAATTCATGCAGATCTTTTAGCGCTGAACGTAAATACGGTGTAATAACTTTGGCAAGTGTCCGGTTCATAATCGTCTCTGGAACTTTGGCGTGAAACGTGCCGATGTTGACACTCTGGCTGCGACTGAGAATCTGGCGGCTCAGAGCTGGAACCCAAGGTTCATGAAAGTGCAGGATATCAAATTTTTCCTCTTCCATAACCTGCTCGATCGCCTCCAGGCTCAAGCTTGAGGACAGCGGGGCAGTCGTGTGGTTCGGCCATTTCAGATCAATAGACGTACCCAGAAAAATGACGTTTGAGGTGTCGATGCCGCTGAGCGTACGCGGCTGAGCGGTAATTATCTTTGCGGTATGGCCGCGACGCTCCAGATGCTCGCGTACTGCGAATACAATTTCTTGAACGCCACCCCCCAATCCAATGTTGTACGGGCAAACCAGTCCGATTTTCATACTTATCTTAATTATAGCAGTTGTCCCGGACACAGAACACAGTTTGGTTCTCGGGAATTGCACGCTACGTATATACATGATATCGTACGCAGTATCTATGGCGATTAAGAGGAGGGATGTATGAAAAGCTATACGAATTTACAAAACCACCCCGAGGCTGCGGCAATCTATGATGTGTTGACTGATTGGGCAGCCCTTACTAGGCCCTTGCCAACCGCCCGCTACGCTGACAATCACTTCAGTATGAACGATCCTGGAACTGGTACCTGGAATTTTGACGTGGCGTATAGGAATAGTATCTTGGCAGCAAATGTGTACAGTAGGCTCAACCACCAGGAGAAAGAGGCGGGAATCGTTATTGAGAATCAGCCTGATGGCTACGAGTTTGAACTGGAAGTTTCGCTTTCCCCATACAGCGACAGCAGATCGCTCACGACTTTGACATGCGACGATTTGCAGGAGCTTGGCGATTCTCGCGATCCAAACTTTGATCGGCTCATCAGCATTATCCACGATCCTTTCTGCAGGCAGCTGATCTTACAGCTTATTGATCAGACGATCATTCATGCGCCAACAGCTCAGTAAATATAAAACGCAAGGATATTGCATGGCAAAATACAGATTGTCGGGTGGCAGCAACTATAGTGAATGGTTTTTTAAGAGTGTCGAAAGAAACCTGACCAATCCCGATGAATTGGCTTTTCCGCCCGACCAAATGGCTTGGACTTTAGGCAGGTTCAGCTATGGCATGGACGAAGTAGATCTAAATATTAGCAGGCAACGAAATGCATCTAACGTACCGGCCGCAACTATGGAATGGCATACGCTCGGTCATACAGCGGCGCTGACCGTTCTCCGCACAAGCGGCGACGACAATCGGCATAGGGAAAGCTACGGAACGCCTATTCTGGAAATTGACAGCTTCCCGCCACATGATTACAACGAGTTTGTTCGGTTGCTTAATCATGATCCACGGGCAATGGCGTTTTTCATGACACTCGTACGTTTTGGCTTGCAGGAAGCATCTTTCTCCGACGAAGCGGAAGAATTAGAGTTTTGAGATTACTCTACGGAGCTTGGGGGGTATAAGCGGTGCTGCGGCGGATTCGTCAGCAATAATGCTCGGCGCATGATGGCCAAGCTTTGAACGAATGATATGCACATCGCTGAATGTGACATGCAGGTGCTGCTCCACATAATGATGGTCCAGGTACTGGTCGCCGTCCACGTCGACATGCCAGACAGGCACGTCAAGCCGCTTCGTACAGTTATCAAGCGTCAACAACTCCTTCAGTGTATACGCATGAGTCCGCACGTCGTTTTGCTGCCACAAACCAATCTCTACGTCCATGAAATAGCGATATTCTTCCGGTGTACGTGCCGCGGCGAATTTAGCTTTTGCCTGCAGCGTGTGATCATAGGTACGCCGCAGCACAAACCGGTTCAGGAAGACATACCGAAAAAATACCGCGGGCAGCCAATGGCAAAATACGCTTCCCAGGCACCGGTAAAACCAGTAGCGGGCTTTTGGAAAAACAAAATCATCGTGATGCGTCATGCCAACCAGACTAACCAGCAGCGCAACGTTCTTTTTCAGTTCAGGCGAGCGTTGCAGCATGCGCGTTGCTATCACAAATCCAAGCGACATGCCCATAATGACGACCCGTTTATGCTTGTAGCGCATTTTTATAAACGCGGCTAGATAATCGGCAAAATTATCGATAGTCGGTTTTTGCCCGATTTTATAAAAGCTCTCCATGCCGCCAAAGCCGGGAAGGTCAGGCGCCGTAACAGCTCCAAAACGGTTGGCGTATTTCAGCAAACCGCCCCAACGCTCCAGGCTCGAATGCTGGCCGTATACAAAGAGGATTTCGGTCTTTTTATTCTTGAGAGGCGGCAAATATACCATACGCCCGGACAATCCGTTCATATCGAGCGAATGAATATAATCAGCCGGTTTTGCGTTTCGTTTTGCCATAAATAGTACGTAATTACCCTTAACTGTATAACGAAACGAACCCTATCTACAAGCTTCGCTACCATGATAGTTTGCGGTATAGTACAGGATGATGCGTATACGTTCTCTCCTATTCCTACTTGGGGCCATTATTCTTGCACTCGCCGTAACACTTTTTGTAAAAGAGACAGCGTTTGCCCCCTTCGGATCTCCTGGGCCGGCACCGACCACGAACAGACAAAAGATAGCATTTGATAAGACTGCTCATAGCACGACAGACCCGACGAGTATATGGGTAATTGTGAACAAGCAGCACCCTATGCAGCCGCTGGATTATGCGCCGACTGATCTAACGGGCGTTGGCAACGGTCAGCTCATGCGCGTGGAAGCGGCCCAAGCACTGGCGACAATGCTTGCGGATGCCAAAGCCGCTGGCTTCACGGTAACGCCCGACAGTGGCTATCGGTCGTATGCGACACAGGTGGCGGTATATACAAACGAGGTCAAAGCTTTTGGCCAAGCCGTTGCCGACACCGAAAGCGCGCGGCCGGGGTACAGCGAACATCAGACAGGTTGGGCAATTGACTTAGGAAGTGGCGGCTGCAATATCAGCGACTGTTTCAGCACCACGGCGGGCGGCGCATGGATCACGGCCAATGCCTACAAATATGGCTTCATTCTCAGATATCCTACAGGTTTGACCAATATTACCGGCTATCGGGCGGAAACCTGGCACTTCCGGTATATCGGCACGGCCTTGTCACAAGAAATGCATAAGGAAAGTATCGTCAGTCTGGAACAATTTTTCAGTGTGACAGGCGGCACAACCTATAAATAACGTTGCTAAAAGAGCGCCTATGTAAGGCGCTCTTTTCTTTATTATATGTTGTTTGTGTGATTAGCAGTTACTTGGAGCCGGGTCACCATTAAAGCGCGCATTGATATAGTTACTGACAATACCGGTTGATGCGGTTGAAATAGTGTCATGGTTCGCCCCTGCAACGTATTCGAGGTCCGTAGGTACACCATATGAGCACTCGATACGTTGTTGATCAGCGGTCAACGAGCGCGGAATCGTCGTATCTGCAGTACCCTGAACCAGCAGGACCGGTGCGGTGGGCGCTTCCTGACCTGGATCACCATATTGCGCAAACTTGTTTAATATGTCAGCGGGGATTTGGCCACCAACGACCATATGGCTCGGCGTGAAGTTGAGATAAGCGGCAATTACTTCATTGAAACAGCCGCTATCAAGGACCGGCAATTGGCCAATAGCCGGCTGTGCAAGCACATTGTAGATATTCACACTCGAATCTGCTGCTGCCAGGCCCTCGAGCGCCATCGCCAAATAACCTTTACCCTGGGAAGTCAGAATAGCAGGCGCGAGCGTAGCCTCGTGTGAAACGGGTGAGATAGATACGATACCTTTCAGCGACAGGCCATCACCGTAGGTATCGGCCAGCTGGCCGGCAAACAGGGAAGCTTGGCCGCCCTGCGATTGGCCAGACACTACCCACTGGCTCGTCAGGTTGTGATCAATATTACGCGCGGCACGAACTGAATCAATGACCGAACGGCCCTCAGTATTTCCAATTAAATACTGGTGCACGCCATCCGTACTTAGCCCCTGATAATCAGTGGCCGCAACCGTCCAGCCTTGCTGCAAGTATGATGCAACCGCATCGGCAGCGTCCGGCCAAAATACATTTGGATTGAGTGATGGCGCGCAGTTGTCGCCAACTCCTGTCGTCGGGTGTGCCCAGGCCACGATGTTGGGATGAGCTGGCCGAACATTTGGTGTAATAAAGGCACCTGACACAAATATTTTATTCCCGTAAGAATCGGTGGAAACATAGACTGCCCGTACGCCTGTTGCGATTGATTGCAATTCTGCCGGTAGCGTCATAGCACTTTGCTGCACAACCGTTCCGACTGGTTGTGCCAGGCTTGAGCTAGAAAGCGTATCAGCATGTGCGGCAATCGGATATAGCGCGCCGGCGCTCAGCGTCAGCATGAATGCTGCGCTAGTATTGCGGAGCATCTTTGCAACCGTCATACCCTTATGTTTAAGGTCTTGTCTCGTCATGGCAACCCTCCCTTAATTGTATATAAAGTATACGGCTATCATTAGCATAAGCGTCAACCATATTTTATATTGAGAATCTATCACAGCGTTATGATTTTAAGAAGTTAAAACCATAAAAATGAACGGAATATGAATTTTTTATCTATGGAAGCAAGCGCTTCTTCACTTCGCTGACGATATATTCGAGCGAACTGTTGCTTTTGATGATGTAGGACGCAGGACCAAGCCGCAGGGATTCATGCGCGGCTTCATTTTCATTCAGGTTGCTCAGGATCATAACGGGGATCTGAGCGCCTTGCTTGTCTGCCCGCAGCAGATTCAGCACGTCCAGACCTGCAAGTTTGGGAAGGAGCAAATCCAACAAAATGAGATCTGGCAATTCTCTGAGCGCCAGATCCAGTCCTTCTTGTCCGTCTCGTGCTTGCAACACCTCAAACCCGTCATGCGTTAACGTATCCGCCAGAATGCCCAGCATTGCCGGGTCATCTTCAACAATAAGAACTTTCTTACCCATGCATATCTCCATCCTTTTGCTTGGCCATATGGTAGCGACTGCGAACGGGCAATTTGACGAAAAAGTCGGTACCTTTGTTTTCGACGGAACGGAACCAGACCTTGCCGCCCATATGGCGAACCATAGATCTGACAATATAGAGCCCCAGTCCTGTACCATTGGGGTCAAGCTTCTGAGCGTTGTCGGCCCGGAATAATTTTTTGAAAATCTGCGCCTGCTGTTCCTCAGGTATGCCCATGCCGTTATCAGACACCTGGATGATGATATTCTGACGCTGTTTCGTGACATGGACAGTAATCCTCCCGTTTTTGCGGGTATATTTCACACTGTTTGATACCAAGTTTTGCAATACAGCCGTCAGAAAATGTTTATCGGCGTTCATCACCGGCACTTGGGGATCAATAGACACGTCTAGCTCAATGTGTTTTTGGTCGATTTGCGGCTGCAAGTCATGCACAATCGGACTAAGCGTCCGGGAGATATCTACGGGTGAAATATCGGGTCTGTATGTTCCCAGATCCAGACTCGATACTTTCAACAAGTCGCTTATCAGGCTCGCCATGCGCTGCCCGCCGCCGTACAGCTCGCTGATATATTGTTTCTGCTTCGGATTTAATGTACCCGCCGTTTCAGAAAGTAGCGACTCTGCATACCAGTTAATTGCCGTCAGCGGCGTGCGCAGCTGGTGGGAAGCAAGCGAAACAAATTCTGTTTTCAGCCGGTCGAGCCGAATGATAGTACGGGCACTGCGGATTGCGACGACAAGCGTCAAAGCACCGAGAAGGGCAGTGGAGAATATCGTCACCTGAAATAAAAAGCGTTCAATGCGTCGCGAACCCTCGCCCAGGCTAGCCGAGAACCGATCTTCGAGCACTGTCAGCCGAGCGTCAGTGACCCGCGCACTAGCCACGAGCTCTACCCGTTTGGCCATCCATACATTCCTTGCGGCCGGCGCCGCCGGCATGCCTTCAGCGATCAGTTCATGTATTTGATTGCCGGTAGTAATAAGATTTTGGATCTGTTCGTCGCCTTGCACCCAGGCATCGATTGCCGGTTTCATAAGCCGGTTATTGCGAAAATTGCGATATAGAAAAAATAAATCACCGACGTCGCCCGGATTGTTGCCGCCCTGTACGAAACCTTCTGTCACGCGCGCATAATCTGGATTCTTCTTGTTCATCTCTAGCCGCGCCTGGTGATCGCCAAGCGGCACTTGCATAAACTGTTGATACTTTTGGTAGTCCGCCTCATCAAGCGAGAATGCATAGCTGACCAGACTATTCAGCGCTTCTTTCTGGCCCTTGGACCATAATCCTTCGCCGCCGACATACGCTCGTATGCCCGACATAACCTTCACGCTTGCCAGCGTTTCGACAAGTCCCAGCATCAGAATAAAGACAACTAGGCCAACAATAATATTAAATTTATTCTGGACTGTCTGAGCTTTGAGTGACCGGAATGAGAAGTTTTCGCTCATAGTTAATTACCCATTATACATAAGCACGATGTACGGGTAATCTTGTTTTGACACTTTGCCTAGCCATCGCTGGGGCTAGTGAGCATACCTCGCAACTTTCATACGGATGTAGACACCAGCAAACTGTTAGACGGCTGGTTGGAAGTTATTGCGGCTCCAGTTCCATAAAACAGGATGAACTTGTACCGGGCTAATACCACTGCCTCTCAGCAACTCTTTCCAAGCCGCTTCAACCTGTGACGGAGTTGCGGCTGCGGGTGTAAGACCGAGCACCGAGCTGCTTTGCAGCACGTGAGTATCTGGGATAATCGAAATTTCCTGCTGATTGCTGAATTGGGCATTCGTGTAGTGAGATAAAATATATGGCCAGTAGTTAGAAAGTTTTGGGCCGGACAAGTAAGGGAACCGTTTACGATGAGTGGCCTGCAGAAGATGAATTAGTTCTCCAGCGTCATAGTTTGCTTCAGCGAGTAGTCTTCGTGGGTCATCATTGTAGTGGTCGTGGAATGTTTGAGCGATAGTCGTCCAAATGAGTGTGTGCTTATTTGGTTGCACGGCAAGCCGGTGTTTGCCAAGATCTGCACGAATCTTTTCGAGTGGCGTTTCAGCAAGTTTTTCAGGAAAGAACACGTAGCGGGTGGTTTCGTCTTCATAAGTCTTGAGTGCCGAGGCCCACATCGCAGGTGAGCTTTGTCAGGCTCCCAATATACTGAACACACTCCTCGGATAATTTGCTAGCAAAAG
>JACZCU010307590.1_pt1 | contig 22423 bp, 15 predicted proteins | sample 8641851 | NCBI WGS metagenome assembly JACZCU01 (sample SAMN15324605, study PRJNA640507) | soil metagenome | isolation source: monocropping sugarcane control | place: China: Luxin town, Laibin City, Guangxi Province | collected 2019-07-25 | depth 10cm m | reverse complement strand
ATATTCAAACATGATGTCGGATTCTTGCTGGTTAGAAATACTCATGGATAAGAACCTCGCACGAACATAAAGAACAATAGACAAAGAAATCTGTTATACGTGCACTTGCACGACGGTACTTGATATCGTACTCACTGAAATATAGCCCAGTTTCTGTGCTAACTGTTGGATCGCTGGCGTCTGCATGAAATCCAGAAAGGCGGTTGTGGGACTCACCCCATTTTCCAGGGTATACATATGCTCGTAGCCCCAGAACTTGTAGCTGCCCGCCTTAATATTCTGTGCGGTAGCGGGGACACCATCGATGCCGATGGCCCGCACCGTGGAATTGACCAGGTATGTCGGCACATAGCCAATTGATCCCGGCGTATGAGCCACCGCATCAAGGACTGCCGTAGAGGAATCGCTGGTAAAGACTTTGCCGCTTTCCGCTGCCCCACCCAGGATATACTTTCGAAAGACGGCGCGCGTGCCGGAAGTACTGGGCCGTATAATGGGGGCGATCGCGGCATCGGGACCACCAACGGCCTTCCAATTGGTGATTTTTCCGGTGTAGATCGCTAGAATCTGGGGAGTGGTGAGCGAGGTGATCCCGACTTGTGGATCGACGATTAGAGTGAACGCGACCACGCAAATAATATGGTCCGAGAGATTCGGATCCGGGTAGAGCACCGGGTCAGCGTAGATATCAGAGTCACCTATATTCGCCTGGTGATTAGCGACCGCTTTCAGTCCAGTGACACTTCCTCCACCCTTCACATCAAACTGCACGTCGGGATGCTGCCGGTGATACAGGTCAGCTCCTTTTGCAGCCAGGGGTAACAGCGCGGTCGAGCCGACGATACGAATGTGCGCCTGACCGTTTCCACCTGGATTTTGCGATACCGTTGTTCCAGAGTTCCCATCGTTTCCGCCAAGCGTTCCACATCCAACGAGCAGAAACGTGAGGAGAAGCAATGTGACAACAAGGTGTGAGAGTTGTACCCCTCCTCCAGCACGTGTCCACAGTGTTCCCCGCGTCAAAGCGGTGAAGCGTGGATGGCGCGAATATATATGCATGAAAACTCCTCCTTTAACGAGAATCGTGTTGCAAGACATCAGCCGACTGAACAACCGTCTTCCTCTCCATCGTGCTACCCATCTTCCTTCGGCATGGTTCATTCATTCATTTAAATAAGGGAATAAGCAAATATCTGAAAAGCATCTCCGGATGATACATCAATACAAGCGAAAAAACACCAAACGGGAAAATAAAGCCGCTTATGAGACACTGCTTATCGACAAGTTACTATTAATATATCAAAATTTGGATAGGTATATTATATACAAGGCAAGCGGAAAGTGTTTGTCTTGAGGAGAGTTGATAAGCAAAACAGGAATAAACAAGCAGTACATATAGTCAAAAGAATTAGACTTTTAACCGATTTGCATCAAAGAGCGCCTATTACATCCAGAAGAGCAACGTTTTTTTCAGTTAAGAACTGTTCGCTGGGCAGACTACAAAAACAGTACTTTTAGGCCATTTTAGGCAAACATAACGAACAAAATGAGCATGGAGTGAGAGCAGCGGCGTGAAGTAAGGGAGCAAGCAGTTATTTATCCCAGCCCAAATCACGTCCAAGAAACTCATACAGGCGAGCATTGTGCGGACGGAAATACTCAACCAGGTATTCTCTAACGTTGGGGTCCATCGCAGGTGCGGAATCGCGCGTCTTGTATCCTTTTTTACTTGGCACCTTATACTTCTTGTATTCCCTGTTCGTATCTATTTTGTCGGCTGGTACGCTTAGAAATTCCAGTGTTTGTTGCACAATTTCCGCTGGTTTTTTATACAAATCTTCCGTCTTGATAAACAGGAATTGCTCTCGTGGATAGTGATTCATCCAATACTGCAGTTGATCGATGTACACTCCCCTGGCGAGATAGGTGAAGCGCCGGTGGCTGTAACTATGATAGTTTTCATCCTGGAGCATCTTCTCGCGTTCGCCAGCCGTTCTTTCAGGCTCCCTACGAATCGCCTCCTCAAATGACAGCGGTTCGAACTTCCCCATAACCTCAAGCCAGTGCTGCGAGTAGGCCCGGTCAATGGGATTTCTCAGGAGAGCAATCAATTTGACACGCGGCAATGCGGCGGCAATGCGCTGTGGAGCATGGGGATGGAAAAGATAATAGGGAGAGGCTTCCCCTGTCAGGAAATGGTACTTACGTATGCGCTCGATGTAGTGTTTATACGCGGCTGTGGGGAATTGTGCTCGATACCAGTCCAGCCCTTGCGTATAGAAATCGTCAAAAAAGTGAATTTCCTTGGTAGAAGCCGAAATTACGCCTGGATGTTCCGTCAGGTAGTAATAGAGTGAAGAGGTACCGCAGCGTTGGCCACCGATAATTAAAAAATCCGGCAGGAGTCGCATCGAACTGGTCGCGCCTCTAAATGTTTGCGCTGAGAAGCGCTGAAACGAAAGAGCTGTAGATCTGACCCGGCTTTGCATATTTCTGGGAACAGGCGCGCTCGACTGCTGCGCATGTGACGCTTGATTAGCCTGTGTTTGATCGATGGTATCTATCGTTTTCATGGTTACTCATGACTCCTTTTTCAGCTACCAGTCAGAATCTGTATAAAATTTGGAAGAGATATCTTCGACGTTGGTTCGAATGTGCGTAATTTCAGCTGCTGTCAGTTTCTTTTTCCAGCTTTTTATATTGGATTTACTGTCGCGTTTCGTAAATACATGACCTTTTTGTGCCTCACTCGGGTTGGTTTCGCTTGTATAATCTTCAATCGTCGCCTGCACCTTGTTTGAAAAATCCAGGCTCAGCTGCTTAAACAGGTACCGAAAATACTGCTTTGGATCGGCTGAAATATCCTCGTGGCGCAGGAAAATCCAATCCTCGTGAGCTTCCCGGTACTTTAAAATCATGTGATGCATCATGCGCCAGAGTAAAATTGCCTGGTCGAGAATATCTTGCTCATGCTGAGCAAACTTCTCGATTTCGCTGGCGAAAGGCGCAAGGTAATCTCGCATCAGCAGTGGTTGTTGTAGGAAACCGTTGAAATCATGTCTCCAGTTGAGCCGTTTGAGGCTAAGCGCAAATGCGGCGGGATGGCGTATCATCACGATTACATTCATGTTAAACCGCTGAGCCAACCACTCACAAGCAAAGATCGCAATTGGATCTTTCATCAAAGGAGTGGCATGTCGTAGACGATTTAGCGTAAAGTTGTACCAGTTTTTCCCCATTCTCCCCACGTGCCTGGTTGACGAGATCGCCGGGAGTTCGGCCCCAACATTGAAACGGAACGCAAGCGTTTGTTTCAATGGTTCGTAATAAGGCATTTCATTTTCTTCCGAAACATAGAAAAACCACTGGGGAAATTTCGCTGTACAAATGCCTGGACGATGTAAGGGATTAAATGGCTCGTGAATATATCCTACTGTTGGGGAGGCCGCGATCATCTTTCCCACCCATGTAGTACCCGAACGATGAGAGCCGGAAACAAGAATAGGCCTGGTAGTGATCATAATATGATGCCCCTCAATAATGCACGGTTATACATTTTTTTCTATTATCTTTTACATCATCCGTAACTTTAGCCGAACTGTAAAAGCTCTTCCTATCCAGGAGTTGTATTAAACTTTCCCACCCAGAATAATCAATCCACAAGAAAATAGAGTGGAAAAATGGTAGTGAAATGGTAGTTATCTCTCGTCTGCGGTTACAGAGTGTTAACTGAGCCAATAACGTGGGTAAATTGCTCCGAATTTTCATCTACTCTGGTATAACCCAGTAGCTCTTGCAGCAATTTCTGGACGGTGATCCCCCAGACATCCCAGTTTAACCGGCTATCAAAGGCCGCACGGCTCGCTTGCACCAGTTCAGCATAACGGCGTTCGTCCTGGTAGAGTTTCGCAGCCACTTCAGCGTACTGCGCACCTCTTGCGCTAAGCGGCAGCAGAAAGCCATTTTCGCCCTCGGTCACGACCCCCGCAACACCACCTGTATCGGCCGCGATCACAGGCAATCCAAAGGCATTGGCTTCACAGACAACGATACCATAACATTCATTCCTGGTTGGGAACAGGAGAAAATCCGATCTTAAATAGAGTTGCTCCAATTCTTTGCGCTGGACTTCGTCGTTCTTATTAAGAAAAGGAATAACCTTCATTGATCTATGGGCAAATTGGCTGGGAGGAATACAGCCGACCACGGTTAGCTCTGCCGGAATGCCCATTTTCTCTAGCTCCAGCAGCGTTTCGAAGGCAATATCACCGCCTTTTCTTTCCCATTTGACTCCAATGAACAATAAGCGGCAGCGATCTGAGCGTTTTCTTTCCTGGAGAATCTCTTGTGGGGGAGCATACTCAAGATTGGCCCCGAAGGGGATGACGTGTACTTTCTCTTTATCTGCATGATAGTCTGCGATGGCAGAGCGCGCAGCCCACTCTGAAGCGTAGAGCAGCAGACTAGATGCCTGAATTGCCCTGCTCTCAACAATCTCCAATTCGCGAAACGAACTATTCACGATATTGGAGAACGCGGGATAATAATCACGCATAATGCGATAGGTCGAATCCGTTACCAGCACAATGGGGAGATTGGTCTCCAAAAAGGCGATTTCTGTCTCACCTGTTGGGGCAACAATAACATCAAATCGCTGCTGCTTCAAGCGCTGAGCGGCAACTTTAGCGCAGTGTCTGGCTATTAACGAACCATGTGTAAACATAACCTTCTTTTTTAGAAAAATTTCAGACAGCCTGTTTCTGATTTTACCAATCAGCTTTTGCTTTGAACAATCGATAGGGCCAATCGAGGTGACGTCCCCACAATGCTTTTGTAACGCTTGAGCAACATAATATATTGTACCTGACCATGAACGCCGGTCTTCAGGGTCAAGTGAGGTCAATAATGCAATTTTCAGGCGCTGCTGTTCTGTATTTACAATCACACCAATTTTCCACCCATTTCATTGAAAAACTACATAGTAAGTACTTGAGTTAACCGGAAGCACTGCCAGAAAGCTGTACCTGCGGCCCATGAAGAATCCACTGCCAGATACCAACATGATAAGCCACTTTTGAGAGAAAAATAAAAGGAGCATAGAACATCACACGTGGATATTCACGCACATTCAAGCGCACAATGGTAGCGGTAATACCCAGCGATATTGGGATAATCATCAGCAGGTAGATCAGCGGATGGTGCAGCGCGGTCAGGATTTGATTGCGCTTCGACATATCACGATGGCGCAATTTGACGTACAGTCCTTTCACTCGACCGTAAAAGTAGCTGTAGCGCATCAACGTGGAGAATTTTGTGCGGCGATGATTATGCAGTACTTTGATGGCTGGCTGGTACACCGTCTTATATCCCATTTTAAGCAAGCGATAACAGAAGTCGATATCTTCACCTGAACGTAATTCTTCGTTGAAGCCAAGCGCATCCTCGTATGCTTTGCGTCTCACTCCCAGGCTAGCAGAACAAACAGCGACCTCCATGCGTTTGTTCACCTGGCTAAAGGCAAAGCTGCTGAAATCCACGCATTGTGCGAAGAATTTTTTCGATTTGCCTGCAATCTGGCCTCCAACTGCTCCTATTTGCGGATCTTCAAGCTCACACAAGCATTGTTCAATCCAATCTGGAGCCGCCTCGCAATCGTCATCAAGGAAGAGGAAATATTCACCTTTGGCTGCACGAGCACCGATATTGCGTGCCTCACCTGGATAATAGATGGGCTGAGTTTCAATTGCCTTGATAGGCCTGCAGGTGGTAAGTTTGCTACTCCCCGGCCCTACGAGGATAATCTCTGTCAGTTCAGCAGGGTATGACTGATGCATCAATTTTTCAAGAGTGGTCTCCGCCACATCAGGCTTGGAAAAAGGAATAATTACGCTTACACGAGCAGTCTCCATCATATTTCCTTCCAGTCCTTTCTTTACTTCCGGCGTTTGAACAGAAGGCGCCATCCTTTTGCCAGGGTGGTCCAGGGATGGGTGAAATAGAAAAGGAAAAACAGGCGCAATGGCAGGCGCGAATGATCCATGTAGCGCTTTTGTATGGCAACCGGAGATGGGAATAACATCCGCAAACCGGCTTTGAGCAGGTCACGATTGCTGCTTACCATAGCGCGGCGAGCAATGAGACGGCGCTCTTGATAGCGAGCGATAGTTAAATGTCTTGGTATGTCGGGTAAAGCTATGCGTTCGACTAGCAGACGCGATACTATCGGTGGGCGCAACTGTGAGAATACCGTTTCAGGGATGGTAACTTCGAATAAATCGTGGCACCAGGATAAACAGTAATAGAGTGTTGCGGCCATACACTGATCATGGGCTGTACGAATAAGCCTTCCCCAGTCAAGGCTGTCGCCATAGGCTCGCAGCATCATAACAATGTCATAGAACCAGAGGAGGCGTGTAAAGCCATGAAAGCGATAATGCCAGCAGAGATAGAGCAGATGATCGACAGGGTTCATTGTTACTACTGGTTGACCCAAGATAGTTACTGCGGTGGCATTTTTCCAGAGAGCTTCACGGTCAGACAAGGTACCAATTTCGCTTGCATGAGGAGCAGTATGCAATTCGATGATAACCGCGAAAGGCGAGCCAGGAGCTTGCAGAGAGAAATGATAGCCAGTACGCTCCTCGTCAACAGTATCAGCTCGATATTCATCGTAAAAGCTATATCCCATTTGCGTTAACAGGTCTTGAGCGTGTACGACATCACCCGGCTGTATCAATGCATCAAGATCATGATAGGTACGCAAGTGTGGTTTGGGATAAATAGTATAGGCGAGTACCGGCCCTTTGAAAAGCATCAATGGAATATGAGCTTCGTTTAATGCAAGCAGTACGCGCTGGAGTTCGTTTTCGAGAAAAAGATTTTGTAACATCTCGAGGCGATGCATCTTCATGATCTCATTGGTGCTGTGCTCCCCAACGAGTTCAATCAACTCTGCGCGCGAAAAATAATCACACAGCACCGGGATCAAGCGGGGAAGCTCTTCATTTGAGGCGAGATTCAAACGTTGTTTTTTAGTACGCACCTCCGCTGAGATATATTTCAGAAACTGAGCAAATACAGCCTTATCATGTTGTATATATGCCTGCGTCATCAAATATTCTTTCGCCGATTTCCCCTCAACTGTCAATCCATGATTCATATATCCTGCCTTAGCGTTAAAGGAAGCTTGTTGCAAGCTGAAATTAGATATAGAATATTGTTGCATTTGCAACGTTTGTCGTACTTGTTGCATTACTTAAAAGTCCCCTTCTTCAAACGCATCAGAGCCCAACATACCCACCGGACACAACAGGGGAAGCAGAAACTGCATCTTTTTCTTGCGTATGAGCAGAACTGGCTCGCTGGTAGACATCAACCAATTGATCAGTTAAGATCCGCCAGTTGTGATGTCGTTCCACGTAGTTACGACCATGCTGGCTCAGCGAGGTCCGTAACTCAGCGTCGTTCATGAGACGCAAGGCAGATGCGGCGAACTCTTGCGCAGATCCCGCAACCAACAAATCTCGGCCAGGAAGCGCATCCAGGGCATCGGCAGCCTTGGCAGCCACTATCACAGGTGTACCCAGCGCCATCGCCTCCAATACTTTGTTTTGAATGCCGACACTATAGACCATGGGACTGAGCATTATTTCGGCCCGTTCAACATAGGAGCGAAGGTCGTCAACATAACCAGTCACTTCTACACGTGGGTCGCTTGTCAGTGCTTGCAGAGCTTTAGGCGGATTGCTGCCAACGATAGTAAGCGTAGCTTCTGGCCGCTGCTGCCAGATGAGAGGCATGACGTGCTGATGAAGGTACAGTGCCGTGGCGACATTGGCATGATAACTCATTTTCCCTGAAAACACCAGGTTAAAGCGGCGTCGTTCCTGCCGAGTCGGTCGGAAATAGTCCAGGTCAACGCCGTTCGATACGACACGAATGCCGCTTCCCAATACATCATCGCTGCTCGCTATATCGTGCAGAGACAGACGGCGAAGCGCTATCATGGCATCTCGATCATTCTGTGAAGTGACTACCACGTGTGGAAGTTGATCGAGCATTCTGGCTTCGTAGCGCTGCGTGCGCTTATACTCTAAGCGGGCTACCGTGCGCACAGAGAAGCTGGGGCCAGCTTTCATCGTAAGCTTTGAGAGCAAACTGATACAATCGACGGCATCCCATACAAGCGGGTAGGTACGAGCCAGCGCCTCCATCGATGCCATACCACGCAGGTGTTCGACATGTATAACATCAAAGGTACGCTCAAGACAAAGACGCTGCACAGTTTGAGTAAACGATGCTGAGCGCGCATAGGCAACCTGCAATGGTAGCGGACTGCACAGGGCCAGTCCACTACGCAGCACGGCCTGTCGCCTGGATTCCTGTACCTCTATGACTTCGTACCCTTGCCTGCGCAATGCCTGAACATCTGCCATGTCGCATTCTGAGGCGCATCGCGCTACGATTGTCACCTCGTGTTGTTGCCGCAGTTGTGACAAAAAGCCGTAAGCGCGCACACGGATACGCGAAGGGGGATAGGGAGTCACAAACAGGATGCGCATACGATCTCCTTCTCTGTATATCATCCGAAATTTCCAGGCGGCTAGTCCCGAGAACTTCACATCTCAGGATGTCTAAAAATTGGGATGATGCATGTTTTACAGATAGCCCAGGGCTTCAAGTTTCAGGCGCACACTTTCCTCTTCCTCCTCAGAATAGCCGTACTCATCGGTGGCGACATCTTCCACATTGCGTTCGTCCGTATAAGAAGCGGCGGTTTGCTGAGTGTGGGTATCTTCAAAGAAATCCGTCAATGGCTTGCCATCCATATCAGAAGGGATAGGCATTCCCAGGGCATATAGGATAGTAGGAGCGACATCGATTATATTTGCGCCTTCAACCCGCGCATCACGACGAATGTGGGGGCCTTGAGCCAGAATGATACCATCCATACGATGGACACCGCTGAGTTTCGAGATAACCTCCAACGGCACCTCGCCGATAAGTTCGTCAATGCCGGTACCACCCTTATAGCAATCCTGTGTGACGACGATAATATCAGGAGCAGTCTCCAGACGCTCACCATGATACAACTCCTCACGACGATAAGCTTCTAATACGATAGGCTCGCCTGTGGTTGGCTCGCGTAAGCTGCGTAATTCTTCCAGGACGCGGGTACGTAACGCTTCGTACTCTTCACCGGGCTGCACGCATCCTTCTGGCTGGCGACCGGCGACGTTAATCATAATGCCCTCAACTGGAGGATACATGGGGAAACGATAGGCCCTGGTACGTTTCCAGTCAATGACATCCAGATTCATCATGGTCTGAGAGTCGAGGTTGGTAGCAACCTTCTTCAGGCCCTGGGGTAAGCTGCGATACAGCTTTTCCAGGTAGGGTAAACGGCGAATTTTGTTACGATAGAACTTTTTAAAGGCACCTTTTACTCCGCTCTGGGTCTTGCTGGCCTTCGCGCTTGGCGTCAAAAGATTCAGCGTGCGCAACCAGTAGTTGGTATTGAGGTAGTACTTAGGATGTGCCATACCGCCATGATCGGACATGACGATAACCGTCGTTTCATCGTTAATCACTTCTAAGAACTTCCCAATGCAGGCATCGGCAGCCTTATACACCTCCAGGATATAATCGCCATAGATGGCTGCCTCCTGAGGATCATAGGCGGGATGTTTGGGATCGATAAACTTCCACCAATCATGGTGCGCGCGGTCCGTAGCTCCAATCACCATAATGAAGAAGCCATATTCGTCTTGCTTCAATTCAGCAATGGAGACATCGGTGCGTAGATGTGTGATACGCACTAATTCTTTGAGTACTTCACTGTGCGAGGCTGATTTGAAGAACGTCGAATCTTCGGTAAGTGGCGGGATACGTTCTCCTAGTTCCGCAGGGTAGGCAAATGACCTGGCGGCATCAGGAGTTGGATACCCCGATACCATAAAGCCATTAACCTTCCAGGCAGGATAGGTGACAGGGACGGTAATGACTCCTACCTTTTGACCGGCAGCCCCAATCAGGTCCCAGACGGACTTGCCGGCAAAGGCATTCGAGTCAACGATGGTATCAGCGAAGCAACTATAGCGGCGGGGATCGTAATCACGGAAATCATACGTGCCATGTTTGCCGGGATTATAGCCTGTGGCAAACGTTGTCCAGGCAGCAGGTGAGATGGGGGGATAGGTAGATTTAAGCTTACCGTAGACCCCATTCTGCATTATCTGTTTTAAAAATGGTAATTTATTTTCAGCAACCCATCGTTCTATGAGTTCAGGAGTAGCGCCATCAAGTCCGATTACTAATACTTTTGTTCCCATATTTTGATTAACACTCCTTATTTTGAGCTTCCTTGATAGATAAGGCCATCGCAACATTTCACTGTCTACAAAGAAATACACAACTTTTGTGTGTCAGTATATGCCAAAGCAAGCGGCAGATTGGCAAATGATTGGTTAAGATCAGGTTACAATAAGTGGCGCATTGCACCAATTTCTTAACCGTTTCTCTCTTGTACGCCCCCTGGGGATTAGTTACACTAACTTTAGTGTTCTTTTGCCGCACACTATTACAGTTCTGCAAAAACAGGAAAACGGTAAGATGGCGAAGAGGAGCGTAAAGGAATAGATCAACTTTTGAGGATTATATGCGTGTAGCGATTGATATGTTACTAGCCGAGCAAAAACCCGGGGGAATGCTGCTAGCAACGCAGTCAGTACTGAATGGACTGGCTCAAATTGACCAGAAGAACGAATACTTCATTATTAGCAGGCGTCCAGAGGAATACCAGGCTCTGGCAAGCCTTCCACATATACACCTATATCCGCTACAGGTACGTTCCTGGCGCGCGATGTTAATAAGGCACCAGTTGCTCATGTCTGGAGTACTGCGGGAGATTCACCCCGATATCCTGCACACACCTGCCTTCGCGGCGCCGCTTAGCTGGCGTGGTCCTCTTGTTCTGACGGTGCACGACCTGGCATTCTTGAAGGTAAAGAATCAATCTTCGCTGCAAGCGCAACTGTATTGGCGCTATATGCTCCGTGAAAGTGTGCGCCGTGCTCAACGTATCATCGTTGTGTCCGAGCAAACGCGCGAGGAACTCATCGCTTACTGGTCGGTGAAGCCAGAACGTATTCGGGTCATTCACAATACGCTTCGTCCCTCGCTGCGCTATGCCGATATTGCAGATGAAGAGATTCTTGCGATGCGCAAGCGCTATGGAGAACATTATCTCCTGCACGTTGGACGCATCATGCCACGAAAAAACGTCGAGATGCTTGTTCAAGCCTTCGATCTCCTTGCTGCCCACTTTCATGACCTGCATCTAGTCCTCACTGGTGGTACAGGTTTTGGCAGTGAGGAGGCAGTACGACAGATAGAAAGCTCACCATATCGCGAACGCATTCATCTAGCAGGCTGGGTTAGTGAAGAAGATCTGGGGCCGCTCTACGCTGCGGCCAGTATCCTCGTTTTTCCTTCTAAGCACGAGGGATTTGGATTACCAATCGTGGAAGCGATGGTGTGTGGGACGCCGGTGGTTGCCAGCCCGGAGGCAGCCAGTGTGAGCATTTGTGGAGATGCGGTGGTGCGCGCAAACTGCGCTGAAGCTCAGCCCCTTTCAGATGCAATTCGACAGGTGTTAACCGATCAGGAATTATGCGAACGACTGATCCAGGCTGGTCGAAAACAGGCACAACCTTTTACAAATATTCAAGTCAGCGCCGCTGCCACTCTCCAAACTTACCAGGAAGTACTAGGCATCAATGAACCAGGGCCCATGTACGCCTTGCATTGATGGGTGTGGTTCATTTTTTTGCATATTAGGACACGCGGAGCGCTGTCCCTGCGGTTAGTAGTGGCAGAGCTTGCCTCTGCCATCCCCCCCACTTGCAAAAAAAATGAACCGCACCTTGCATTGATAAAGGCCTGTACGAGTATGCTAAACTGGTATACGAAAACTCGGCAAATATCGACTAAGGAGAGACAAACACCATCATGAGAAACGATATGCCAGGAGCATCTAGGCCTCAAAGGCCGCTTTCACCTGTGCGCTGGCTGCTGATCATAGCAGCCAGCGTCTTGCTGGTTGCAATATCGGTTTTCGCCTATTTTGGCATCTTCAGACAGAGTGAGAATCCAACGCCTACCGCAACTAGCACTACCAATGGCACTATCAATGGTGGACCATGTTCGCTCAATAGCCCCTATGGCTTCACTACCATTAATGTAGATACACAGCTCGTTGCTCTCTATAAACAGCTAAATGTCTGCTGGGTGCGCTATCAAGTTCACTGGGCGAAAATTGAAACATCCCCCGGCGTATACGATTGGAGCCAGGTGGACACAGCTGTACAGTTGATGAACTCATCACATATCTATGTTGATTTCGCCATCGAGAGTGCTCCCCCATGGGAAAGATCCATAATCTGTCAGGCTGATGGGAAGAATTACTTACCGGGGCCAAAAGAAATGGCGAAATTTGCCACCCTTCTTGCGACACGCTACAATGGCAAAAATGGTCATGGCCACATTGATTCATTCGAGATCGGCAACGAGGAGTACGATCAGCATTTTAACGGAAGCCAGGCAACCGCTGAGACATGCCGCCAGGGCAGCACATATGGACCAATTCTCAAAGCAGGATACCAGGCGATCAAGGCAGTTTATCCAACTGTTACTGTGGGAATGTTTGGACAGTGGTTACATAATAGCGATCACATCCGAAAGTTTATGACCGACCTGTTCGTCGGAGGCTATGGCTCCTATATGGACTATATGAACTTTCATTTTTACAATGGCGGAAATGATCCCTCACAGCCACATGGTTCAATTCCTTCGTTCAATATGTGGTGGCAAATTATGCACGATGTAGCGTCTCGTTACGGGTTTCCCAACAAACCTATCTGGGTGACTGAGGTGGGCTGGCCAACCCATACACCGAAATATAATCCGAACAAGCCCGTTGGTCCTGAAGTACAGGCACAGTACTTGCAATATATTATGGATCAGTCGAAACAATCAGGAGTGATTCAAAAGGTGTTCTGGTTCACCATCAATTATGGAAACCAGGCGGATAACATTTATCCACCAGAAGGACCTCTTCCTGCCTTCAAGACGTTCCAGCAAATTGTGCAGCAAAATGCAGCCTGGAAACAGTGACAGAAGGGCTGGGATCTTTCCTCCAGGGAACAGGTGCCAGCCTTTTAGTGATTACGCCTGGACGTTCATTGAAACGCTCCACATGTCTTACTCTTCTAATAATCTCTTCAATCTGCTGCGAGCAATACCACCAGAAACATTACCAGCCCCTTCCAGTACTTTGTCTGCCTGACTGGGCGCTACAAACAACTCTTCGAGGACACGACCATCAAACTCATGCGGCAGTGGCAATCCCATCGAGCGCAATACTGTCGGCACAATATCATAAATCTCAGCATTTGATGCTTTAAAACCGCTCTTAATGCCTCCACCATAGGCATACAATACTCCATCCTTCTGGTGGACGCCGCAGCGCTTACTAATATTGTTCTCCATGCCTACATCATCCCAGAATTGCTCATTGCCAAGACCCAGGCGAAAGGTAATGCCATCGGCAGGCAGAAGCAGCAAATGTGGTTCGGGAGGAGCATAGGGACCAGTACCAAAAACCTCTGTAGAGTACAGCGCCTCAAACAACGGTTTACCAGTTTGTGGGTCCCGCAGCGAGGTGAGAGACTCGCGTAACTCTGCAAGCGCCTCAGGATCAAAATCGACATCCAGGAAGATATCCGCGTAACCACCCGCAAAACAAGAGCGAGATGCGACGTAAGCTCGCGTATCATGCCAATCGATATTCGCCAGGGGCTGGTAGATATCGCCCTGGACATGTACTGGTTGTAGACCTGCCGCTCGCAAAAGACCAGTAGACTTCAGGGCTTTTTTGCTTTGACGCGCAAGTGAGAGCAAGCCAGCTCGCTTCAACGTATGCTTGAGAGTACTTAAATAGCGATTCCGTTTGCGTTTCTGCATGACTTCAGCACTTGGCACGAGCAGGTCCTTGCTGCACAGGTACTCATTGATGTCAAAGCCACGTCCAGCACCCATGAAGCCGTGATCGGAAACGACGAAAAGGCTATCATCATGCCCCAATAGTTCCAGGATACGGCCCAGGCCGTGATCCAGCAAGCGGAAATACTCGGTTGCCTGCGTATCAAGCGCGCTGATTTCTTCCCAGAAGGCATGCTGCAAGCGGTCCGCGCCGACAAAGACAACATAACAAAAATCCCAGGGTTTCTCTTTTAAAAGATGCATGGTGAGTTCGATGCGATGTTCTGTCATACGCAGGACAGCATCGATCATCTGTTGCTCTTCTGCCTTCGATTTCACGCTGAAGGTGTCATGAAATTGTACATCTATACGGTAATCAGGCACTACTTTAAACAGTTCTTCTTTAAAAGAGGTAGGAAAAGTGAAATCCATATCCTCGCTTGGCGTTAAATAGCCGCTGATCATGGTGCCGTTGACCGGTTCAGGAGGATAGGTAACAGGGACATTAATTACCAGCACTCGTTTGCCATATTCACTGAGTATATTCCATATAGCTTTGCCAGCCTTACGCTGCGTTTGTACGTGCGCAATCCGGGGAGTTCCTCGTTCCACTCGCTCTTCATACTCCCAGTAATCATAGATGCCATGGCGAGCAGGTTTCAGACCAGTCGAGAGCGATACCCAGGCGGGGGGTGTAAGAGGAGGATATTTTGATTCAAGCACCGCCTCGCAACCCTCACGAGCCAGGCGTTGAAAATTGGGAAGGTCTCCCCGCTCGATCAAGGGATGCATGATGCGGAAGGTCAGTCCATCGATACCAAATATTATTGAGCGCATATTATTACCTCATTTCTTTTTTGCTTTGTCCGGCATAAACTTTTTACGGAAGCGGTCTACTACGACCTTATCATCAGCACTAAGCTTGAACAGAGAGAGCAGCCAGCCATACAATACCAGAAAGACCGGGATGAGCAGGAGTTGAACCGAAATATCTGAGTGACCGAGATGTAAGGATAAGTGCCAATAACTCAGGAGATACATCAGACCCCCAATAAACACAGAGCTGATTGCTCCCGCGCCAATTGGCTTGAGTACATCCCACTTATAGGGCTGAATCTTGAGCAACAGGCGTACCTGAATCAGCCGCATCAGGTTAACCACTGCAAAAGCGAGGCCGGTACTGACAGCAGTTCCCATCGCGCCATAGTGAGGAGTAAGTATAATGCCGAGTCCCACGTTGACTGCCACTGCCGTCAGCGAATTGAGGAACGAGAGTTTCTGATGCCCGGTCATCAAGAGCATATTACCAACCGAGCCTGTTACTGTATTACCCAGGCTGCCTATAGATAGTGCCACGAGCAGCGGCCAAGCTGGAACAAAGCCGGAGCCGGAGATGCCAAGCAAAGGCACAGAGAAGACAGTGACAACCAAAAATATCGGTAAGCTCAGCGTAATCGACCACTTCGTGACAGTTTTAAACATGGCTACCAACTTTTGCACTTCACCCTTGCTATAGAGTTCGGCAATCGTGGGAGCAAACATGGCATTGAGAGAAAGCAAAGGCACAGAGACGAAGGTGCTGATTTTGAGCGCAGCGGAATATTGTCCAATGGCGACGTTGGAAACTGCGTAGAATACCAGCAGAAGTGTATCTATTGATTCAAGAACAGTGTCGACGATCGCTGTTAAGAAGTTTGGGGTAGCAAAACCAAGCCACTCCCGAATCTCGTACACTTCGCTGCTTCGTTGAGTGACACGCGAAACCATACGGAAGAGGAAATATAGCTCAAGTACAACGCCAACAATAGTACTGATAAGGGTCGCCAGGGCCACGCCAATCAACAATTGATCTTTACGACTATTGTGAAATACGAGGAATACTCCGATGAGCAAGAAGATCAATACGATTGCAGGGATAATACGTTGTGACAACATGCGCCACTTGAACGCCTTAAAGCCTTGTAAGCCACCAGACCAGATGACCTGCATACATAAAAATGGAACAAGCGGAGACATCACCTGTAATAACGGAACAACCCCTGGTGCATGCTTCATTTGCGCGAAGAATGGGGCCAGAAACAATACAAGCAACGCTCCAAATATACCCATGATACCGGTAATAAGCGTACAAAAAATGGTCAAGCCCAGCAGCGAACGTGGTTGCTGCTTGCCCCGGTAAATGGAGGTATAGCGAACCATCGCATCGTCGAGGCCAAGGTTAAAGATCGAGGCAATTAGCGTTACAACTGACATACCAACCGAGTACAAGCCAAAGAGGCCAGGGCCGAAACCGTGCTGGATAATCAGGCTGATAATATATTTGAGGATATTGGCCCCTATATTACCAATACCCACAATAGCTGCAGCACCGGCTGCTCCTGATACCTCCGACTGCATAACGGGCACAGGCTGACCTTGTTGTGAGGATATATTCTGCAGCACCATCATAGGAAGAGTACTACGATCCTGGAACTCATCCATGTAGTCGATGCGATCTAAACCTGATATGCCAATTGTCCTGTTACCGTTGCTTTGGCCGGCGTGTATTTCTTCCCTCACCTGTCCCCGCTGATTGACGCGTGCAACCAATAACGTTGGCCGATCTGCATAGTCCTCTACCCCTGTTTGAAACGTGGAAAGTGGAGATATACGCTCAACCTGAGCAGTTTCTACATCTAAATATGGCAGCCTGTCTTTCTGGCGCAATAAATCCTCTCTTTGTGTGTCCGTCTTACGAACTGACGGTAACTTGACGGTAACTTCTTGCCCTTCTGAAGCTTCCGTAATAGGTAAGAATTTCTTGCGCCGCGGTAGTCGAGCTATGCGCGGAGGGAATGATGGTATAGGATCGTCATTCATGCAAAACCAACCTTACAAGCAAACGATACCCAGTATATGGGTATCGTTTGCTTTCAGAGAGCGTAGATCAGACATACCCAAGGTCACGTAAGTGATTGACAATCCGCTCCTCATCTTCCTCAGATAGTTCCTGGTCCTGCATAAGTGAACGAATAGGATGGGTTTGCAGGTAGGATGGTAAGAATAATTCACTTACCGCTGGTGTTTCCATATCGACGTATTCCACACCCAGGGCATGCAATACAGTAGGAACCACCGCTGTAAGCGGCACGTCCTCAGCCGGTACTACACCATGAGCGAATGCGGACGCAGATGCAAGCAGCATACCCTTGACGCAGGCGGGATGAACACCAGCACTCATGGTACGTCCATCAGTTACCGGGGTAAATGTCGCAGCATCAAATGCTAAGCGCGAACTCTGGGAGGAAGGAGCATAACCTGGTTTAAATACGACAACAAGGTCTGGCAGACAGAAGAGATATTCACTGCTATAGAGTTCTTCTTTGCGATAGACACGCTCGATCACAGCTTGTCCATCATCAAGTAGTTTACGTGGCAGCGCTTTGATAAGCGATTCACGCACTTCTTCATATTCATCCTGCGGATGGACTACGCCTTGTGGATCACGCCCGAGCAGGTTCACCCATAATTGACCATGTCCGGCAAAGTAGGCCAGCGAGTTCGACCAGTTAATGTGTCCTCCCTGCTCGTCACGCTCGAGTATCCCCATCTCAGCCAGAAAATTATTCAGATTGACAAAGCGCGCTACAGAGGCCGGGTGTGTCTCGGAGAGAATGGCTAGCAGGCCATTCTCTCCGAGTTCTGCCTGAGCAATCTGCAGCGCCTGACCTATTATTTGCTTGTCGAATGCTGTTCCAGGCACGCATTTTGCTATGAAGCAGGAGGGTGAGGTGGATGCACTTTGTGTCCACGCCTGCAGACGAGAGACAAGTTTTGATAAGTCCAACTCCTCATACTGCACAGCCCAACCAACGGTTCGCAACAGATCTGGTAACAATTTTGGGCTGCCCCCACGCCCGCTTGTCTCTTCTACAATAGTATAGTTGTGGGGGACAAGCGTATCGAAAAAGCCAAAGCTCGTGAGTGATCGACCACTGAACGCCTGATATGTCTGGGCCAGAGGGCCGGTAATAGGTCCAGGGAAGAGTTCAGCCATCACTCCATTTTTCACCAACGCTTGCACCTCAGGGATATCATGAATTTCCGCAAGCTGCGTTCCACTCAACCAGAGTATTATGGCCCTCTGAGCCACATTCCCCATATCACTCACTCGTTTCTTCTCCTTCTATTGTCAGGCACTAATGATACTCGTCTAGTTTTTCCCCGTTAGAAACCTTTCTCCATATTTGATCTTTATAGATGACAAACGCCCACAGTATCCAGGCTGTCACTACCTGCGGAAGGTCATTAAAACCACCCAGTTGACGAGGCGGTAGAAAGAAAAAGCCGGAAGTAAAATCGGCCACGACAGCCCCACAGATGAGCCCCAAAGCGGCCAATCCTAAAATCGCATCTTTACGCCGTTCGGAAGCCTGGAACAGGTTTGCTCCCAACTTTGCCTGAAATGTTTCGCTGGACGTAACAGGCGTCTTCTTTGTCAACGACTTTTGAGAGCGATTAAAGAGCCGGAAGCAGGTAAGCGTAATGAGGGAGATGAGCGCCAGTTGTAGGAGTAAGCCGATAGGTCCAAGCTCTCCTAATGTCTGGAGATATCCATTATGTGCTACTCCCAATCCTGTCTTGTTAAAATTTGCCAGCAGAATGGGCAAGTGGGTAAAACGCTGGTCGTATGTCCAGAAGTTACCGGGACCCACGCCTAGCACGGGCTGCTTGCTCCATACACGTAACGCATCCTGCCAGATAACAAAACGCAGGTTGTCAACAGATTTGACCTGGCTCAACTTGTTAAGTTCCTTTATTATTAAAGGAATGGCGGCAAAAACCAGCAAGCAGCAGTAGGAGAAAAAGCGTCGTGAGTAGATGAAAGTGATGACCAGGAGACCAACACCAACCTCTAACCACCAGCTATTCTCGAGCGTGAAGTAAACACTTGCCAGATACCAGACAGTCATGGCTCCATACATGAGACGCATGCGCCCGCTGGTGGCGTAGAGAAAGCGCGCATAGGCAATCATTGATGCCAATGCGAGCAGCGTTGCGAGGGCGCGTAAAGACATCCAAAGAATTTTTGGCTCCGTGTAACGGAAGGTATAGATATCACCACCAATACGTCTGAACTCTATCGTGACAATAGCCGCTCCCAATAGTGCTAAGATCATAATGCCACGTTGGATGTATTCGATCCATTGTTCCTTTTTAGTGACAACCACGCATGTAGTGATGATGATAATGAGCGGTATGCAAAACATACCGATACCGAGTACTTCATCATAAATGACAGGCGAGTTACCAACTTTATGCGGAACAGTATGTGTCCACGTAAGCTGCCCCATAATGTTCGAGATAATCGCCATGAGAATTAGCCCAAGCAGGGGCCAGATGACCCAGAAAGATGGGAAGATTGGCTTGCGAACGCGGAAGGCCACCTGGATCATGACCACAGCAAACAGCACGGGTGTCAAGAGTATGGATGGGTATAAGTTGAGCGATTTAATCGGTATAGCGAATTGAAAGAATGGCGTCGCCACCATGGCAATCATAAACAGGCCGAACTCTACACGCCTGATCAACCAAAAGAGAGCAATCAAGGCTAGAACAGCCACGATGGCGTACTTCCATATATCCAGGATACTTGGTTCAAATGCCGCTGCCAACAATCCGGCCAGGATCACAAGCAGGATGCGATACCACCAGAAGCCTATGCTGCGCAGCAACAGGGTACGTTTCTGGCGTGCACGCACGACACGTAACTGAGCAGCTATATCGGATGAGTTCCCTCCTCCGGGAGAAGGGAACCCATCTTTTAAAGAGGTACCTGAGACTTGCATATGACCGCTCACTTATCTTTTCCAGAGAGTAACGAAGGCGGTGGAGTCGTATCTGCGCGCCGAGGTAGCGAGCGCGCAGAGCCGGGCATCACCGGAAATACTGTCGGATCGTTCGTGTATGCTGGTACCTCAGGAGGCGCACTCCAGGGCATCTGGATACCAGGATTACTCGGCGTACCAGCAGAAGGCGCTCCTGATGTTTGAGCGGATTGTGGTGCTGGCGAAGGTGGTACAGCCACAATATTCATTGCGGCCTGCTCTACCTTGCGCCCATTGCCCATATCTTTTCCATTACCATTACTCTCATACACTTTTACAGGGTCCCGGCTATCACTGCTATCTACTGGGAAAGCTGCTGCATAGTAGTTATCGCCTTTACCGCTTCTGCGTGTAAAGCGATTCATGACGACGCCCGTGGGAGTATGCGTCAACGACTTCAGCAACTCTTTGGCGCGCAATAACCTCGCTAGTTTCTCATGCCTGACATCGACGATGAGGGCAACGCCATCGGCCATGGTGGCCAGCAAGCTAGCATCAGCCCCATTGAACAGGGAGGGACCATCGATGATAACCAGATCAGCCTTTTTGCGCAATTGAGCCAGGACCACGGGCATTTTCTGACCAAGTAAAAACGATGATTCATCTATAGGCGCGCCCGCAGGCAATAACCAGACACCCGGGATACGACTGCGCAGTACCGCATCATCAACTGGCTGTCCGCTGTTTTTCAGCAGACTGCTCAAACCTATACTGGTGGGGCTCACGCCAAAAGTAAGGTGGGTTGAGGGTTGGCGCAGGTTGCCATCGACCACGACTGCCATGCCACCACTACGCGCAAAGGTCATTGCCAGAGCTGCAGCCAATGTTGTTTTGCCTTCGGCAGATTGAGGGCTGGTGATAAGTAAAACTGCGCCATGAGGGTTCTGCCATTGACCTGGCAACACGCCGGTGAGACGTAGATTCGCGCAAATATCTGCTGCCTGCCGTGCGCCATCCCCTGAAAGCTGGGTCGGACTTGTCTCTAAATCTTTCTCAGTTGAAAGATTACCAAGATACGCCATGCCAAGTTTTGTTTTCACCTGCTCTTCACTTCGCAGGCGGCTATCCAGGAAGATCAGGAGCAACATGATGGCTACCCCTAACAACAGACCTACTCCGGCAGTGGCAGCAATGATCGTGCTAGCCTTCGCCGAAGGCTGGGCATCAGAATTTTGCGCATTCTGTATCACATATACGTCGCTGTGAATAGTGATCGGAAGCGATTGAAGCTGACTTTGCAGCGTATCGATGTTGTGGATGACATCATTACGGTCAGCCGTCCAGAGTGCTGTGCGTGGGTCCTGTGGGTTGTTGAGTCGTTCTATCTGGCTTTCAAGATCGGCGCTCTGTTTCTGATATGTAGTCAATTGACTCTGAATATTCTGGCGCAGCAAGTTCAGGTGATCCTGAAACTGCTTCGTGATGTAACTCTCAAAGCCGTTTGCCACTGAATTGGCTAATAATACTCCTTCAGCTGGATTAGGAGCTGTTGCGGTAATGGTAATGGTCGGACTGGTCGTCGAGCTTACTGGTAAAATATCTGCAAGGAGATCATTCGCTGTGTAACCGTGTCGTCCAATTTCTGGATATTTCTGGTAAACATAATCCATTACTGAGCGGGTTAAAATCTGGGAGGAATAGTTGGCAGCAGTAGTCAGGCTATCCGCAGCCGAAGCGGTTGATGTTCCATTTGCAGTAAAGGTGGTTCCAGGAGCTCCAACATTCACATACATAAGCGCAGAAACCTGGAAAGAGACTGGCTGCGACTTGGCCAATACAAAACCAGCGATAGCAGCAATCACAGTGCAAACAAGCAAAATCCAACTATACTGCTTAATACTTGCAAAGTAGCGTTTCAAAAGTGCATCTCCCTCAATAAGTACTTCAGGTATTTGTATACTTCTACCGTTTTACATTGATAGAATTCCGGGTAGTAAACCAGCGTACTTGTACGTCTATTTCTTCATGAACGGTACACGTACTGTACCATAGTGACCAGAGTTGTTTCATAAGACATCTTGTTACGTTTTGGTAATGGTTGGTTATTTCCGGTTAAGATTCCATAACCAACCTCTAGATTTTAGGAGCTGACTAACACCTTGATCATCATCACCTGATTGCTGAGATCAAGGTTATTTTGTGTCGTTGAGAAAAATGCCAGGATACCATCTTGCATACCATGCGTCTCGGTCTGGTACTTCAGATCTGAAGTGAAGTTGACCGGGCCACTGGCGCTCGGGCTGTGAATAGGGCCCGTATCGCCAATGCTGACATGCGACTCATCAAAGAGGACGACATGACCTAAAATATTGCCAGTGCCCTGCGCAACGCCACTTACATGCAGGGGATTGGTGAGCGTTGTCCCCGTAGCTGGCGCAGTCAGCGATGTTACCCCATCAAGAGGCGTGACCTGCATAATCTCAAAGATGTTGGTGGTAATGTTGTTCAGCCGAAAGAGTTTCGCCACGAAGCCGCCCCCCCCCCCCCCCAGATTGCTCACTTCTCGAATGAAATGT
>JACZCU010099830.1_pt1 | contig 22432 bp, 17 predicted proteins | sample 8641851 | NCBI WGS metagenome assembly JACZCU01 (sample SAMN15324605, study PRJNA640507) | soil metagenome | isolation source: monocropping sugarcane control | place: China: Luxin town, Laibin City, Guangxi Province | collected 2019-07-25 | depth 10cm m | reverse complement strand
GTGGATGATAAATCCTACAAAGGGTTACAGACGACGATTGAACGAGAAGGTAAGAAACCGCTCATCGCACAATGGGGAGGTATCCCTCTCACGTGGACTATCAAAGCAACCCTCAACGATCAGCCAAAGCATATATGGAACACACGATCAGAGCTAGAGGAAAGACTCCTCGCGGATACCTGTGAATACTGTGGTGCTCTAGAAAGGTGCCAGGTACACCATATCCGTGCCCTGAAAGACCTCCATGTAAAAGGCAGGCGACCCAGGCCAAGGTGGATGGAACTGATGGCCGCTCGCCAGCGCAAAACGATGGTCGTATGTAAGACCTGCCACCAGGACATTACGTATGGACGACCAATGCGCCGTCATGAGACACACATTGGCTTCATGCATGGTGAACCGGTGGCAAGTCGAAAGCGGAAAACATGAAAAGCAACTGTTACACTAGGGAGCCGTGTGCGGTGAAAGCCGCAAGCACGGTTCTGTGGAGGGCGGTTGGAAAAGGACTGGTTCTCGATACCACCTGCGATATTCCAGGTAGGTCAGAACACCAAAGCAGTACCTCGCTGGCCGCCTATCCAACTTACGTGTTAAATTGCCACGGTGACCCGTTCATGCCTTGTCATCCACGGAAGGCACGCCTCCTCTTAAAAGAGGAGAAGGCCAAAGTGGTGAAGATGGTTCCCTTTACCATTCAACTGCTCTATGGCAGCAGCGGCTACAAACAAGCAGTCTTGCTCGGGATTGATGCGGGCACACACCAAATTGGTGTCTCGGCAACGACCGACAAGCACGTGCTTTTTGAGGCTGAAGTGGTGCCACGCACCGATATCCCAGCATTACTTGCAACCAGAAGGCAGTGGCGTCGTCAGAGACGGAAGAGAAAAACACGCTATCGTAAGGCGAGGTTCTTGAATAGAAAGAAACCTGATGGCTGGCTTGCCCCTTCTATACAGCATATAGTCGATTGTCATCTCAAAACGATCCGCTTGGTTCACAAGATCTTGCCGGTTCTCAAGACGACGCTTGAGGTGGCGCAATTTGATATTCAGAAGATACGTACCCCGGAGATTGAGGGGAAGGAGTGCCAGCAAGGACCGCAATGGGGTTTCTGGAATGTGCGAGAGTACGTATTAGCGAGAGATGGGCACACGTGCCAATGGTGCAAGGGCACGTCAAAAGACCCCATCTTGAATGTCCATCATATCGAGTCGAGAAAGACGGGTGGTGACAGCCCCGATAATCTCATCACCCTCTGTGAGACGTGCCATGATCTCATTCATAGAACGCAGCAGGAGCACAAGATAGAGCGCAAGAGCAGAAGCTTTCGTGATGCAACGCAGATGGGCATCATCCGGTGGTCCGTCTTCGAGCAAGCGAAAGCGCTTTTTGCGAATGTGCATCTGACCTATGGATACATCACGAAGCATACCCGCATCACCCATGAGCTAGAAAAATCGCACGTGATCGATGCTCGCTGCATCAGTGGCAACCCTCAAGCCTCGTCAGACGGCACACGGCACCTCATCAAGATGGTCAGAAGAAACAACCGACAGCTCCATAAGGCAACGATCAGAAGAGGCGGGAAGCGGCAGCGTCACACGGCTCCTAAGTACGTGCATGGCTTTCGCCTCTTTGATAGTGTGAGGTATCAGGGCGCAACCTGCTTTGTGTTTGGGAGAAGGAGTAGTGGCTACTTCGATCTCCGTACCCTTGATGGGGCCAAGGTCAGCGCGAGTGCCAGTTGCAAAAAGTTGACGATTGTCCAGAAGGCGACGGCTTGTTTAGTAGAAAGGAGGGCGGCAGTTCCTCCCGTCCCCTAAAAGGTGACGGGTCTCCCTGCCGCTTTTTGATGAGCGATACCTCAGGACCGCATCCCGAAATTACAGAGGAAGCAATTCGTATACTTGAAGCAGCCAATGCAGAAGGCATTATTTTGCGTTTACTTGGCGGGTTGGCAATCTATCTGCAAAGCCCCAGCACCAAATCACACGAACAATTGAAGCGTTCATACAAGGACCTGGATTTCGCTACCCTCACAAAATTTAGTACGAAAACCAAGGCTTTGTTTGCAAAACTTGGCTACTCAGCTCATAAAACCTTTAATGCGCTACATGGACATCAACGCCTGCTCTTCTGGGATGAGCAGCATGAACGGCAGGTCGATATTTTCATTGACCGTATGCAAATGTCACATAACATCGATTTCCGGTCCCGGCTGCAAATAGACGAGCGCACTTTAACACTAGCCGATCTCCTGCTCACAAAATTGCAGATTGTTGAAGTCAATGAAAAAGATCTCCTGGATGTGGTAGCGCTCTTTATTGACTATGACGTCGAGGATCATGATCGCAGCATACATTCTCCCTACATTGCTAGATTAGTCTCAAATGATTGGGGGCTGCATAAAACGCTTGGTTTGAATCTGGAAAAAACCAAGGCGTTTGCTATGGAACGTGGCTTTCCTGCTCAAGTCAGCGAACGTATTGACAAATTGATTGCTCACATGCACGCCCATCCCAAAACGATGGCGTGGAAAGCCCGTGCGATAGTTGGCGAGCGTGTTCGCTGGTACGAGCTACCTGAGGAACCTCGATGACAGACTTTATGTGTGGACTCTCCAGTGGGCAGAGTGTCTATAAAACATTACCGTTGTAGCATGCATCGTGTATTGTTTTTTTAGTTCTGCTCTTGTATACTTGCTTGTAACTTCTCATGTGTTTAATGGACACAAAACATCCCCTACAAGAGGAGAGGACATGGCAAAACATCTTCGCTGTTACATGTGCTCTGACCTGCACGCTGCCAACCGCACCTATCGTAAACTTCTCAACGCCATCAAAATGAATGTGTATGAGACCCATGTTGTACTCATCGCCGGTGATCTGACGGGTAAAGCGATTGTCCCCATCATATCACAGGGCAATGGACGCTATACTGCAACCTTCCTGGATCAAGACTACGTCGTTGAAACCGAGACCGAACGCCAAAACCTTGAGAATAACATCTCCGATATTGGTTACTACCCCTATGTGACTGATCAAGACGAGGTCAATGCGCTAAGATTTGATGAGAAGCTGATGCACGAATTGTTTCGTCGGAAAATGATACAACGGGTAGGTGAGTGGGTGGCTTTAGCAGAGGAACGCATTGGCAAAAGCGGCGTTCAGTTTTACATGATGCCAGGAAACGATGATGACTTTGGTATCGATGCTATGATAGAGCAATCTAGCTATGTCATTAACCCAGTCGGCAAAACCATTGATCTAAACGAATATCATGAGATGATTAGCTTCGAGTATGCCAATCCAACCCCCTGGCATACTCCTCGTGAGTGGAGCGAAGAAGAGTATTACGAGCGCGTCAAGGCGAGCGCGAATACCGTTAAAAATGTTAGTAACGCGGTCTTTATGATTCACGTTCCCCCATATGATAGCGGTTTAGATACTGCCCCAGAACTTGATAAGACGTTGCGGCCCAGAGTGACGATGGGCGATGTCTTACGAGTCCCGGTCGGAAGCACAGGCGTACGACGTGCGCTGCAAGAGCTTCAACCACTGGTCAGTGTACATGGTCATGTACACGAATCTGCTGGTCAGAGCAAAATAGGTCGCACCACCTGTTTCAATGCTGGAAGCGAGGCCAACCAGGGCATCTTGCGCGGCTTTGTTTTTGATCTTGGTAAGGACAAACTGGAACGGGCCTTCCGTGTCCAGGGGTAGTTAAGGGTGCATCATTCATTGCGCCTCTGCTGTCTTTTTATCTATTGCTGGCACAATGAACTGCGCCCTCATATGAAAGAGGTTCGCACTCATGGCAAAATCTGCTGCACCCAGGGGATTATTCGTCAGGCAGGCGTCGGGGTTGGTGCGTGATGTCAGTATGGCTAACGCGCTCTTCTTCAACATCGCCGCCTTTGTAGGAACAGCGGTAGGCTGGGCTATTGCTTTCTATGCGCTTTACCCTGAATGGCAGGCATTCGGTATCTCAGCGTATACCTACATGGCAGTTCTCACAGGTATTGCCTGCTACTTCCTCGGAATGATCTTCTCTAGTCTTACAACCGCGATGCCTCGCAGCGGGGGCGATTATGTCTTCACTTCACGTATCATTAGCCCATTCTGGGGCTGGATTGAAAGCTGGACGCTTGTTGGATCGGCGCTTACTATCATCGGCTTTGAAATCATCGTTGCTACACATAATGTCCAATTAACGGCAATCCTGCTCGGCGTTGCTTTTCCCGGAAGTGCCTTTTCCAACGCCCCGAACTGGCTCCAGGACAACACCAGCAAGATTATTGTTGGAGTCATTATCATGCTGATCATTGCCGGCATCTCAATACTGCGGACGCGCACTTTCCATAAGGTTGTGACGGGTCTCACCATTTTCGCAATTATCGCGGTCGCTATCAACTTCATCGGAGCATTCACCATAGACTCAAACTCGATGAATAACGCCTTGCCAGCTCTCGGTACCTCGTCCAAAGCAATAATGGATGCAGCCACCAAGGCGGGTTTTTCACTTGGGAGTCCCGACTTCTCATTATTGGGTTTGGTTGGCCTGGCGGGACTGGCCAGTGTCGTGCTCTTCCAGTATATAGGCTTTCAATTCTCCTCGTACATTGCCGGTGAGGTGAAAGGAAATGTCAGGCGGGCAGTCTTTTTTGCGGTGATCGGCGCGCTGGTCTTCGCCGTGTTCATGAATTCAGTCTATATGGATGTACAAGGCAATCACTATGGCTTTAACATTGTCAATGCCTGGGGATACCTCTATTGGAACAACGCTGGCGCTCCCCTCAATGGGCAGCCACCTTTTACTCCAGTGATGGCGACTGCTGTACATCCTGGATTTTGGCCGCTGTGGCTGATTGTGGCCCTGGGTAACATCACGTTGAACGTCTTACTCTGCCCCGTGTACGCGATCTTCCTTTCACGGATCGTGCTGGCATGGGCGCTTGATCGTCAGGTACCCGAGTGGTTCAGCGTCGTGAATGAGCGCACGAATGCACCGCTGCGCGTGATAATTATTGCAGTGTTGATTGGAGCAGTATTCTACGTGCTGACATTCTTTGGTGTGTCACTGGCAAGCACGACTTTCTTTGGTATCTTGCTAGCAGGTCTCACCTGGATCATGCCGGGATTAAATGCCATATTGATACCGTATCGTCGCCCTGATCTCTTCCAGCTTACCAACAACACAGGTAGGTTCCTGGGTCTACCTCGCCTGGTCTGGTATGGTATTGTCTGGCTAATCTTTATCGTACCTGTATACGTGGCGGCATTCGGTTACCCCGTTTATAAAGGTCTTGTAGAGGCTGGCACTGCCTACCTTTCGTTGTCCAACACGAGTGGCGTTGGTGTGGCGCTCATTTTTATTATTGTTGGCATCGTTGTCTACATCGTAATGAGAGCTGTAAACACCAGTCGTGGCATTAACGTGAGGATGATCTACCAGGAGTTGCCGCCGGATTAATAGAAGAGAGCGGCGGCAATGGACGGGATCAGCGCGAGGAATAGGGGGGAATAGGTTGAGATCATCAGGTGTTAGAAGTAATGAGAGCCTGGCATTGGCAGATGGTATGTGTAACGAATTTGGTAAGCAGGCCCTTTGTACCTGTCACATGATCGAAAGGAAGATTCCCGATGGCGGATGGACTACCAGTTCAGGATACCGGAAGATGGACGTTTCACTTGCAGCATGCACAAACCTTGCAGTTCCGCATCGACTCAGAACAAGGGATGAGTGATCATATTGTCATTGAAGGTCATGATATCAGTGCACTACTCGATTATCTCTATGACCACCGAGAGCTGATCTATGACGCAACACACGATCAGGAGACACGTCGCCTGGAAGCAATGGAGGCGTTGAATAGCTCTCCATCCGCTCGGCATGAGAGGAGTCGAATTGAGCGTTTCCTGTACTTTGATGATGGGACACAGCGCACAAGAACCAGCATATAACACCTGGTGAGGTATGGATTGAAGAGGTACTGCATTGATGAAGAGCTTATGCTGAAGAAAGCGCGGACATTTCCAAACCTTCTTGCTCTTTTTTTCTAGAGTTGCGGTAACTTATTTAGTTATTCTAAAATGATGGTGGACGGCACAAAATCAGATGTGCCGTCCACCATCATTTTGGAATAAAATGGGCGTGCAGGGGCGAAAACTACCAAAGAGAGAAAACTGCAATGATAGAGATGCGGCAGGAGGCAAGGTAATGAGTGAGCAGCTACAACCACAGGGCGACCGAGCCTGGGCAATTGAAACGCATGGCATCGAGCCAATTTCAGGCAATGAGCGTCATGGCAGACCATTTGAGCTATTTTGGGTCTGGTGCGCGGCGAACATTGGCATCCTGGGGATTGTTTATGGTGGCATTCTGAGCGCTGCTGGCCTGAATTTGTGGCAGAGTATGCTGGTTGCTCTCGTAGCTCCGTCTGTCTCCTTTGCTCTCGTGGGGGCGTTGAGTGTCGCGGGCAAATGGGGAGGAGCGCCCATGCTTACCCTATCGCGTGCTCCGTTTGGTACGCGTGGCAACCTGGGTCCAACAATCATCAGTTGGATCAGCCTCGTTGGCTGGGAGACGATAACGGTCATCACCGCAGCGTACGCGCTCCTGGGCCTGCTCAATCTCGCCGGTCTACCAACGAATGCATTGTGGACCATAGTAAGTCTGATCATCGTTGCGCTGCTGGTGGTTGTTATTGGCCTGCTGGGGCATGCGACGCTTGTATGGATGCAGCAGGCCGCTACCTGGGTTTTCGGAGCCCTCACACTCATAGTCGCCATCTTCTTAATCACCAAAACGAACTGGCCCGTGGCGCTGAGGGCGCAGCCTGGCTCCTGGGATACGGGAGTTCTGGCAACTTTGAGCATTATTATAGCTGGCACAGGTATTGGCTGGGCGAACGCGGGCGCTGATTACACACGTTATTTGCCACACAATAGCAAAGGGCGTGCCATTGTTGGCTGGACTATCCTTGGTTCTACCATACCCCTCTTTTTGCTTATTTTGACTGGTACACTCCTCTCCAGCAATGTTAGCAACCTGGCAAATGCGGAAAACCCTGTGCAGGCCATTGGCAGCGTTCTGCCCTCGTGGATGGCCGTTCCTTACCTGATCACGGCTATCGGAGGGTTAATTGCGGGTGCTGACCTCTCTATTTACTCGTCAGGCCTCAACTTGCTGGCGATGGGCTTAAAGGTTGAGCGCTACAAAACCGTGCTTATTGATGGTATGCTGATGATCGTGGGGGCCGTCTATGTGATGCTTATCGCGCAAAACTTCTTTGGTCCCTTCGAGAGCTTTCTGCAACTGCTCGCTGATGGCCTCACTGCCTGGTCTGCCGTGTTCCTGGTTGATATGGTGAAACGACGCGGCTATGACACAGCCAGTCTTGAGAACACGACCGCTACCAGCCGCTACTTCTATAAGGGAGGAGTGAATTGGGCAGCCATTGGTGCCTGGCTGCTAGGTATCCTGGTAGGCCTGGCGTTCACTGTCTCACCGTGGTTTAGCGGGCCATTTGCAACCGGTATTTTCGCTGCGAGCAGCCTTGGCTACCTCATCGGTTTCTGTGTGAGCGCGCTTGCCTACTGGGTGTTCCTCTCTGTGGGGAGCAAGAAGCAGCTGATTAGCGAGGGGCAGGATGCACAAGTGAATGAAATAGGCAACGAGGTTGTGCGATGAACACGCTGAGAATACAGCCGCGCCGTCTCGTTCTCATAGGAAGCGTTCTCGTGGACATTCTTATGTATGTTGATCAGTTGCCGGAACGAGGTAGCGATTGCATCGCACAGCGAACACTACTAACTTCTGGTGGAGGCTTCAACATACTGGTGGGAGCCGCGCGGCTGGGTATGCAGGTCGCCTATGCAGGTCGCGTAGGTGATGGGCCAATGGGAACGCAGGTTATGACTGATCTGACAGCAGCAGGCATTCCGCTTATGCTGCCCCGCGTCAGTGGTGGGGATACCGGTTTCGACATTGGCCTGGTCGAGGCGAATGCTGAGCGAACGTTCGTGACTGCACCAGGGGTTGAGTCAAAGCTACACCTGGACGACTTGAAGGCTATACCACTTCTGCCAGGTGACGTTATCTATGTTTCTGGTTATGACCTGTACTACCCGGTCTCTGGTGCAGCTCTCGAAGAGTGGCTTCCCACGCTCAGTTCGCAAAATATCCTGGTCGTGGACCCAGGGCCGCTTGTCGCGGAGATAGCCGGGGAACGACTCGCGCGGATTCTTGGTCGCACCGATATTTTGAGTCTGAATACCCGCGAGGCAGGCATGCTCACGGGCGCAACAGATGTGCCAGGAGCGGCAAAGCTTCTTGTGTCACGTCTGGCGGCTGGTGGGTGGGTCGTGGTGCGCGTAGGCGCGCAAGGGTGCTGGGTAGCCAAAGAGGCACATCCGCCGCGACACCTGCCCGCGCGGCCAACCCGGGCGGTAGATACGACGGGCGCTGGAGATGCGCATATTGCTGCGCTGGTTGCACGGCTTACTGCAGGTGATGACATGCTCACTGCTGCGTATGTGGCCAACGTTGCTGCTTCCATCGCTGTTGAGAGGAACGGCCCTGCTACTGGTCCAACTGCGATAGAACTGGAATATGTTCTTAGTCATTTGAACGTGTAGGCTATTACTCTTTTCAAGTAGACACGGCGACTCCAAGCCGGGCAGGCGCTGCCTTCCTCGTCTCCCTATTACCTGTCCCCCAGACTGGATGGCGGCAGACCTGCCCCTACGGCTGGACACAGGGCGGTGCGCTCCGACATGCAACAACATGAACCGCACCCGTACCGCAATATTTCCCTTGACAACGACAAAAGCCCTGATTATACTTGTACTATACTTGTAGATTAAGCGCTTAACCTAGCAGCAAGATCATCTTAATTGAATATTTAGCGTTTAATTTACATCTGCATTGGACAGAACAATACTGATAATTGACGCATGGTTCGTCATGCTAAAAGAGAACTATTCCCGCTTTTTGTGTCAATACGATGTATTATTCTGTCCAGTCAAGGTGCAACTGACCCCTTGTATTGTCCTGTTTGTGAACGGTGTTTCGTAGCTAAAATCTGCGGCAAGGAGTGCCGCAAAGTTGCTTCGTTGATGACTTAGTTCAAAGCTGTTCAGGAGGTAAGCAGGCAATGAAAAGAGCGAAAAAGAGTACTAGCAGGGCAAGTGATCAATTCGTGTCGATGGGAAGTCCCAGTAGGAAACTGAGCCGGAGAGATGCCCTGCGGCTGGGAGTTTCCGCCGGCGTTGCTGGAATACTTGGTGGAGGCATCGAACTCGGTGAAGGTGCTTTCAATTCGGCGCGCGCCTCAAGTGCCACAATCACAGTAGCGGGGACTCAATGGGGTGTTAGTACCGCTTATATTGGAGCAACAGAGGGCAATGTTCGCTTCAATACTGCGGATATGAGCGACCTTGGCATCAATACATACCGCATCTACGGCGGCATGTCGCGCTGGGAGTGGCAAGATCCCTATAGCACCTATGGCACGCCAACTATCGATCAAATCAAAGCTGACCCAAATGTTGTCAATTGGACATGGTGGGACAACGCCATGACCAGCCCGCCGAACGGCAGCGATTACTGGTGGAGCAATGGTCCTGTACTCTGGCAAGGGAATGCCAGGACAATTTTCGCCGGTCTTCAGACTGCTGGCATCAAGCCTGTGTTGACAGTGCGTAATCGAGACAACAATGGGAATCCGGCATGGGCTCCGAATCCACCGGTGACGGCCAATGACTGGAATGTCTGGTGGGGCCACGTCTTCTCAACCGTCTACTGGCTTAACGTCCGTAACAACTACAACGTTAACGACTTCGAAGTTCACAACGAGCCCAATAACAGCGGTCAAGGCTGGGGCGGCACGGAAGCCCAGTATTTCACTTTTGCGCAGTACACTCACGACGCCATCTCGTATGTCTATAACACTTACCTGCCAGGTCGAACATACCACGTATATGCACCGGTTACCACCGGTGGATCGAGCTGGCCTAACGATGCTCTCCAGCAGATTCCTACCTATTTCGACAGCGTAGACGTTCATGATTACAGCAGCAACATCTCAGGCTACATGCAACAGGTTCATGGTTGGATGAACAGCACAGGGCATAGCAGCTATCCCCTCTGGTTGAGCGAATGGGGTACTTATAAGGGGCAGTACAACAGTATCTCATTCGATCTCTCTCTCATTAACAATCTGATCAGTGGCTCGCAGCCTGGTAACAACTATGTTACGGGCAGCCACGTCTTTAGCATGTATGACTGGAGTGGTGGCAGCGGTCATCTGCAAAGTTTCCAGGGGCTCGTCGCATCCGATGGCACCCGTACCTCTGGCTATTATGCGATGAGGCTAGGTATTCGTGGTCTGCAAGGGGCGCGTCCAACGTACCAAAGCACAGCCAGCGATTCCAATCTAACGGCGATCACCACGAAGGACTCCTCAGGTCACGACTACCTGCTGGTCACCAACAGTTCGAGGAATCCTATCTCAGCCAATGCTGACCTATCGGCCTTGATCTCAAGCGGCACCGGCACTATGTGGCAGTTCGATTCGTCACACCTGGACGTAGTTGTGGGCAATCCCGTACTCAACGGCGGTCACGTCGTTTTCACTGTTCCAGGCACGGGAGCAGTGCTGCTCCAATTCTGAAGCTAGGGGGAGGGCGACCTCACGGACGCTCTTCCCATTCTTTGGTAGCGCATATGAAGGAATTGTAGTCACTACTTTGTGGTAGAAGTGTGGCCATGAGTGCGTTTCAGATTTTTGTAGCATCAATGAAGATATCAAGCTGAGCGGAGCGATGACCTGCTTTATGCAAAAATCAATTGCACATTCATGGCCTTGTCTTACATTGACAAAGGTTAAAAAGAGGAATATACTCCTGCCATTCCTGATAGTTAAGCGGTTAATATGCATGAGTTTTTCCTTAACCAGGAATTAAGCGGGTAATTCGATAGGATAGGGCAATGACAACATTGGACGATGTGGCGCGTCATGTTGGGGTCACGTCTGCAACCGTCTCCAATGTGATTACAGGAAAAGGTTCTGTGAGTGAAAAGACACGAGTGCGTGTTTTCGCTGCAATCGAAGAACTGGGTTACCGGCCAAATCTTGTAGCACGCAGTCTTGCGCGCAGGAAAACTTTTACCCTCGCTCTGGTGTTACTCACTATTGCCAATCCTTTCTATGCAGAGATTGCAGAAGAGATTGAGCGAGTTGCCAGGCAATACGGTTACCAGCTCTTGCTGTGTAATACGCACAAAGATACCACAGTTGGTCGGGAGCATTTGAAGGGACTGTCTAGTCGTTGGGTAGACGGTCTCCTGGTCATGGGAGGTAGTCTTTCGGTGCCGGATATGCTTGCTGCGGCTCGGCGCGGACAACATGGGCAACCGTTGGTACTCTGTGTTCCATCTGAGAATGAACAAAATGCGGCCCTGCCAGTTGTTGATATCGACTTTCACTATGCGGGTGAGCTGGCAGCACGGCATCTATTGGAGTTGGGACACCGGCGCACCGCCGTGATTGTTGAGGCACCCAGCCACACACTCAGATGGGAAGGATATCGCAAGGCGCTGGCAGCATCTGGCGTGACCTTGCTCACCGAATATGTGCAATACGGCGATTCCACTATGCAGAGCGGTTACCGGGCTGCCGAGGCGCTCCTGGCACTCCCCATACACCCGACCGCCATCTTTGCTACAAATGATCTCATGGCTCTCGGTGCTGTGGAAGCCGCGCTCGATCATGGGCTGCACGTACCAGACGATCTTTCAGTTATTGGCTTAGACGATATCATGTTAGGTGCACATGTTCGTCCCCCTCTTACCACCATTGCTATTCCTAAGCAGGAGTTGGCAAGACAAGCTTTAGAGCTATTATTGCGCTACATCGATAGTGCAGAGATTGAGCCTGTTTCCCTTACCGTACGCCCGCACCTGGTCATCCGTCATTCTACGGCGAGGGCAACATGAGTATTTTTTAGGAAATAGTGTATGAAATGAAAGGAGTGACAAAAGCAAAGCAAATGTAGCCACGTAATTGACAAGCTTACATGTGTATCGCAGTCACAAACATGGCGGGAAAATCTCGGCTTACACTCTAGATCACTAAGGCAACATGCACCATTGTATGCTGTGCGTTGCCGTAGATAGTAAGGAAGCTTTTGTTCTTCGAGTTACGAATCGAAAGGAGTGCTCCAATGACGCCTTATCTTTCCTTTCCCGGCTGGATACCTCGCTTCAGTGTAAAGTTCGCTGCTCTGGGCCTGATGATTGTGCTCGTGGCATCTCTGGTTGCATGTGGCGGCAGCACCTCATCATCAAGCAGCAGTGGCCCGGTTACGTTGACCTTCTGGACATGGGTACCGAATATTCAGAGTGAGGTCAACCTATTCGAGCAATCTCACCCCAATATTAAGATCAAGGTGGTAAACGCTGGTCAAGGGGGGCCAGAGTATACCAAGCTGCACACAGCCCTCAAAGCCGGTTCTGGCGCGCCTGATATTGTTCAGATCGAGTTCCAATATCTTCCCACGTTCGAACTCTCCAACGGCCTGGTTGACCTGTCGCAATATGGCGCGAATGACATCAAGAATGACTATGTGTCCTGGACATGGAGCCAGGTAGCACAGGGTTCAAAGGTCTATGCCATTCCCCAGGATAGTGGCCCAATGGGCTTGCTCTACCGCAAAGACATCTTCGACCAGTATCATCTTGCTGTTCCACAGACGTGGGCCCAGTACCAGCAGGAAGCCATTGCGTTACATAAAGCCAATCCCCAAATTTACATGACCAACTTCCCCGCAAATGACCCGGGCTGGTTCAATAGTATGCTTTGGCAGGCAGGATCGCGGCCTTTCAAAGGTAATGGTACAAACTTATCAATCAATCTCAACGACTCTCATGCAATACAAGTCGCCAACTACTGGGGAAATCTGATCAACCAGAAGGCCGTGCTGACCGCACCCAATTTCACTACTGACTGGTATACTGGATTGGCAAAGGGGACGTATGCAACCTGGGTCACTGCTGCATGGGGTCCTGTTTTCCTCTCAGGAGTAGCAGCACAATCATCGGGCAAGTGGCGTGCGGCTCCTCTACCACAATGGACCGCCGGGGGACAGACAAGTGCCAACTGGGGTGGTTCGACAGATGCTGTAACAACGAAGAGCCAGCACCCCAAGGAGGCTACTGAGTTTGCTATGTGGCTGAATCATGACCAGAACTCTGCTATGATGTTCACTCAAAAGCAGTTCCTCTTCCCGACGCTCAAGAGCGTACTTAACAATCCGAGTTTCATGAATGAAGCCTCTCCCTTCTATGGTGGGCAAACGGTGAACCAGATCTTTGCTTCAGCATCGAACAATGTAGATACGAGTTATCAGTGGAGTCCTTTCCAGGATTACGTATACACCCAAATGGGTGATCAATTGGGTGTGGCTATCAACGGTAAGTCCACCTTTGAGCAGGCGATGAATAACCTGCAAAATAATGTCGTCAACTACGCCAAAAGTCAGGGCTTTAGCGTCAGCTAAAAGTTCGGAGGGAAAGTCAAAGTGCCTTGCTGTGTGGGAAGGGGATTTTCTCCCTTTCCCCGCAAGCGGGCACGCTCCTTCTTAAGGATAAAGTTCGTATTGTTGTCATATCCCTCATTGCTGAGAGGTCACAGCTATGCAAAAGCAACAACAACTGGAGGCAGAGCACTCTACGGTCGCTGTGAGCACTATAAAGCAGAAGCGTGTTCTCGTGCACTGGTATCGCTGGCGTCAGCGCGTAGTGCTGCCTTATCTCTTCCTGGCTCCCTTTTTAATCTTGTTCCTGCTCTTTTTTATCCTTCCTCTAGGATACGCCCTGGGCATCAGCCTCTTTGCTGACCGGCTGGTTGGAGGTACGGTTTTCGTAGGTGGTCAAAACTACCTGCAGGCATTCCAGGACGGCAGTTTCTGGGAAGGGGTTCGGCGCATGTTGCTGTTCATGGTGGTACAGGTGCCTGTGATGCTTTGTCTTGCCTTGCTCTTCGCACTCATCCTTGACAGCGGCGTGACGAAACTGCGTACATTGTTCAGGTTAGGTTTTTTCCTCCCCTATGCCATTCCTAGTGTAGTAGCAGCGTTGCTCTGGGGTTACCTGTACAGCCCAAGTTTCGGACCTTTTGCGCAGCTTGCCTTTTCCCTTCATCTTCCTGCCCCAGGCTTTCTGACCGAGTCAGGAATGCTGGCCTCCATTGGAAATATCGTGACGTGGCAATGGACTGGCTACAACATGATTATCATGTATGCGGCGTTGCAGGCCATTCCGCCGGAACTCTACGAGGCGGCCCTGGTGGATGGCGCAACAGGATGGAAAGTGGCACGTTATATTAAGATACCATTGATTGCTCCAGCCCTGGTGCTGACCTGTGTATTTTCCATCATAGGCAGTCTCCAGCTTTTCAATGAGCCACAGATCATGCAAACCATCGCTCCCACTGTGATTCAAGATCACTATACCCCCAATCTCTATGCCTTTACCCTTGCTTTTACCAACCAGCAATACAACTACTCCGCCGCCATCTCGTTTACGCTTGGAGCGGTTGTGTTTGTGTGTTCGTACGTCTTTATGCTCGCAACGAACCGGAGAGGGCTACGCTAATGGCTATATCTGTTAACACTCCTGTATCCACGGAAGCACATGGAATTCGTCCAGTTCAAAATAAGCGCACCCGCTGGACGCGTCAGAGTCTTGCTACCGCTTTGCTATTGGTGGTTCTGGTGTACTTCATCCTGCCATTTTTCTGGCTTCTTGTCTCCACAACCAAAACGAACCAGGATTTGTTTTTATCCTCCGGTTTGTGGTTTGCCTCTACTTTCAACCTCTTCAATAATCTCAGTGATCTGTTCACACACGATGGTGGAGTTTTCTTGACCTGGCTTTGGAATACAGCGTATTATGCAACCTGCAGCGCCGTTGGAGCTTCGCTGATTGCCAGCATAGCAGGTTACACCTTCGCCAAATTTCAGTTTCCTGGTCGCACCCTGCTATTCGCCATCATCCTCGGCTCCATTATGGTTCCGGCTACTGCCCTGGCGATACCAACCTATTTGCTGCTCAGTAAGGTTGGGTTGATAAACACTCCCCTCGCTGTTATTTTGCCCTCCCTGACCAGTCCATTTGGGGTCTACCTCATGCGTATCTATGCAGAGCAGGCTGTTCCCGATGAGTTGCTGGATGCTGCACGTGTAGATGGAGCTGGTGAAATACGCATCTTCTGGAGTGTAGCGCTGCGTATTCTTGTGCCTGGTTTTATAACGGTCCTGTTGTTCTCCTTTGTGGCAACATGGAATAACTACTTTTTGCCTTTACTGGTCTTGAGCGATCCCAACTACTACCCGCTCACCCTGGGTTTGGCCTCGTGGAATGCGCAGGCAAGTGCGAATGGTGGTGCTCAACTGCTCTACACGCTGGTTCTGACCGGCTCGCTCGTATCTATTCTCCCTTTGATCGTTGCCTTTTTATTCTTACAGAGATACTGGCAGGGCGGGCTGACGTTTGGTAGTGTACGGTCTTAAAGCGAGGTATTGCATGACTCATCCACTTTTCGGCGCTGCGTACTATCCTGAGCATTGGAATTCTGAACGGTGGCCAATTGATGCCAGACTCATGCAGCAAGCCGGAATTAATATGGTGCGGATGGCTGAGTTTGCCTGGTCGCGGCTAGAGCCAGAAGAGGGGCTCTTTGACTTTGCCTGGCTAGACAAGGCTATTGAAATTCTCATGGCGCACGGAATACAGGTCATACTGGGCACACCGACAGCCGCGCCCCCGGCCTGGCTGATCGCGGGACATCCCGAAATCCTACCTGTTAATGAAGATGGACAGCGAGCAGGTTTCGGTATGCGACGCCATTACTGTCCCACGCAGCCTGTGTTCCATACAGCGACACGCCGTATTGTCGAGGCGATGGCCAGGCACTACCAGCAGCATCCAGCGGTATTCGCCTGGCAGATAGACAACGAGCTGGGCAACATTGCCAATGGTGCTCGCTGTCACTGTTCCTCGTGCCGCACAGCTTTTCAAGCCTGGCTGAAGCAGCGCTACGGAAGTCTCGAACGCCTCAACTCTGTGTGGGGTACCGTTTTTTGGAGCCAGGAATACTCCGCATGGGAACAGATTCCCGTCCCTATGCGGAACGTGCGGCCCGCAAGCGCTGGATCGGCGTATAATCCCTCGCTCTACCTGGATTTCACTCGTTTCACTTCTGATAGCTGGGTTCAGTACCAGCAACTACAGGTGCAGATCCTGCACGATCTCTGTCCCCAGCACCGAATTACCCATAACCTGATGGGACTGTTCCCCTACGTGGACTATGTGAAACTGGCCCAGGATCTTGATGTCGTATCTTGGGATAACTATCCACGGCTGCCTGCACCATGGAGCGCCTTCAAGGGAAACTGGAGCCCCAGTCATGTTGCAATGTCTCATGACCTGATGCGCGGCCTCAAAGGCCGCACCTTTTGGGTCATGGAGCAGCAGGCAGGCCCCAGTGGCTGGGGAAGAATCTCACCTACACCTTTGCCGGGCGAGATCCGTCTTTGGACTTTGCAGTCTGTGGCGCGAGGAGCCGAGGCTATTATTTACTTCCGCTGGCGCACCTGCACTGTGGGAACTGAGCAGTACTGGCATGGCATTCTGCCACATGAAGGAACTCCCGGTCGGCGGTACGAGGAGATCTGTCAGACGGGAGAAGAGCTACAACGTTTAGGTGCGCTTGTAGGCGCGGATTTACCTGCCGAGGTAGCTATTCTGCGCTCCTACGATGCGATCTGGGCGTTCGAGGCCCAGCCGACGGCTGAAGGGCTCGCTTATGATGACCAGATAGGCCGCTACTATCGCGCATTATGGGGGCGCAATGTGGCAGTCGATCTCATTACCGAGGATGGCCCCTGGGAGCCATATAAGGTGCTCGTCGCACCGTGCTTGTTTGTCCTGCGAAAAGAGGTATCTACTCGCTTACATGCCTGGGTAGAGGCAGGTGGAACACTGGTATTGACGTTCCGCAGTGGCGTCAAAGATGAATATAATCGCGTTGTCGATCAGCCACTGCCGGGAGCGTTGCGTGATCTGGCCGGGGTGCAGGTTATTGACTATACAGCTTTGCTGCCAGCAGGTACTGGAGCACCTTGCGGCGGACCGGAAAGCCTTGAACTCGTCATAGATGGCACTTCACATAACGTTGGGGCCGATGTGTGGATGGATGATCTGCAAGTAAACGATGCAGAGGTACTTGGAACGTATCGTGGTGGGCCGTTTGATGGAGCCCCTGCTGTGACGCTGAAACGCCTTGGAGCTGGACGAGTCATCTATGTTGGCACGTCGTTGGACGATGGTGGGCAGGCTTTGCTCATGGGCAAGGTACTTGAAGTGGCGGGCGTAAGTGCGGGAGTACCTTCACCAGACAATGTAGAGATAGTACGCCGGGTACATGAGGGTATTGACTACTGGTTTGTACTCAATCATAACCCGGTTGCACATGAGATTCGGCTGCCGAGCGGGGGAATAGAACTACTTACTGGCCGGACCGTTACGGAAACTGTCATTGTGAATGGTTTTGATGCGCTTGTCGTATGTAGCCAACCTGGAATATAGAAGAGTCCAATAGCTGGAATGGAGTTTAGACCGTGAGTGTGAAAACATTATCGCACTATATTGCTGGCGAGTGGTTAACGGACGGCGATGGAGAATGGACAACAGATATCAATCCCTCTGATGCGACGCAGGTGCTTGCCCATATTCCTTCGGCTCAACCAGGGGTAGTTGAGCGGGCTGTCGAGGCCGCTCATGCTGCCTTTGCTGGATGGAAGTCAACAGCAGGTCCAGAGCGGGCGGAAGTGCTGCACCGAGTGGCCAATTTGTTGGCAGAGATACGGCAGGACCTTGCAATGCTTATTGCCCTGGAAGTGGGCAAGCCTATCGGGGAGGCGGGACAGGAGGTCGATCGCGGAGTAGTGATCCTGCGCTACTTTGCCGAAGAGGCGGTTCACCCTATGGGAATGGTCATACCCGCACAGCGTGCTGAGAGCCTCCAATTCTCACTGCGCCAACCACTCGGGCCGGTTGCTGTGATTTCACCCTGGAACTTTCCTATAGCCATCCCTCTATGGAAGATCGCGCCGGCCCTAGCATATGGTAACACAGTGGTATGGAAGCCAGCGGAGGTGGCATCCTGGATAGCAACTCGTCTCGTGGAGGTATTTGCAAAAGCGGGTCTGCCTAAAGGGGTGCTTAACCTGGTGCTTGGAAAAGGTTCAATTGCTGGACCTGCTCTCGCAGACCATGCTGACATGCGGGCCGTGACCTTCACGGGTTCTAATGCAGTCGGGATGGAGATTGCGGAGAGCGCTGCGCGGCGCAATATCAAGTACCAGCTTGAGATGGGCGGGAAAAATGCGGTGCTGGTGTTTGCTGATGCGGACCTGGACCAGGCTGCGAAACTCACTGCATCAGGAGCTATGCGTTACGCTGGACAGAAGTGTACGGCGACAAGCCGGGTGATTGTTGCGACAGAGGTGGCTAGCACATTTCTGGATCGCCTGAAGGCGGAAATACATGCTTTACCGCTGGCACCAGCTACTGACCCAACAAGTGCAGTAGGTCCCCTCATTACAGCAGAAGCACTGGAGAAAGTGAACAGATACGCTGAAATGGGATCCAGCGCTGGTGAAGTGCTGATTGGAGGACATCAGCCAGGCGAAGACAGGTTCAAGCATGGTTTTTTCTTTGAACCAACAGTGATTGTAGATGCTCCCAATGATGCACCCGTCACTCAAGAAGAGATATTCGGACCAGTGCTGGTGGTTCAGCGTGCGCAAACCATCGATGAGGCGCTTGCATTGGCAAATAGTACGAAATATGGGCTCAGCGTGTCCCTGTTCACACGGGACATCAACGCGGCAATGCACTATATTCAGGCTATCGAATGTGGGATGGTGCGTGTGAATGGTGATACGACGGGAGTTGATCCTCATGCGCCATTTGGTGGGATGCGTGCCTCCAGCTCACACTCCCGTGAGCAGGGGCCGGCGGCGATTGAGTTCTTTACGGAGACTAAGACCGTGCAAATCAATCCTGTGGCAAGTTGAAGATAAATAGTGGTGTGATAAAAAAGAGGAACACCTATGAAAGCTCTACTTCTCAAAGGCCCTGGCGAAGCCGTCGTAACAGAACTTGAGGAGCCATCTGTCAGTCCTGAGGATGTGCTGATTCGTTCACGCGCAGTCGGTATCTGTGGCAGCGATGTGGAACTCTACCGGGGCATTCGACCAGAAGGCTACTATCGCTACCCTGTTGTTCCCGGCCATGAGTGGGCGGGTGAGGTGGCTGCTGTTGGCGAGCGGGTACACAACATCTCACCAGGGGACAAGGTGGTAGTGGAAGGTTTTCTGTTTTGTGGCACCTGTCGCAATTGTAGAATGGGTCTGACTAACCTGTGTGAAGCTGGCTATGATGAGATTGGCTTTACGCGGACGGGAGGGCTCGCCGAGTATGTTGCCGTTCCGGCGCGACTGGTGCACACTCTACCTGGTGATGCTGCGCTTGAGCAAGCGGCACTATTAGAACCTACGGCAGTGGTTGCACACGCCTTTCTGCGCGCCCAGCCACGCGTTGGCGAAACAGTGGTCGTGGTGGGAGATGGCACTATAGGTCTACTAGCTGTGCAGCTAGCACGGCTATTCAGCCCTGCCGTCATCGCACTGGTCGGTTCTCGTAACGAACGCCTGGAACTGGGGCGTCAACTGGGTGCAACCCATACACTCAATACTCGGGAGGACGATGTTCAGTCCCTGGTACACGCATTGACAGAAGGTCAGGGTGCAGATCTCGTATTTGAAGGGGGGAATCGTCCAACGGGAGTTGGGCAGACACTGGACCTGGTACGGCGGGGTGGCACTGTGATATTGGAGGGCATCGCCGGTTCGGGGGCTCGCCTCAACATTGAGAGCGATATCTTTGTGCTCAAGCACCTGACGGTTTATGGCATCTTTGGAGCTTCTTCCGCTGCCTGGACCTATGCTGTGCAGATCTTCCAGGCAGGCCTGCTGAATTTAGCTCCGCTCATCACGCATCGCTTTACATTGGAGGAGTATCAGAGCGCGCTCGATACACTGATCAGCCGTAAAGCGAAGATGCTGAAAGTGCTGATAGTCCATGATGAAGACCGCAAGGGAAGAGAGTGATGATAGCATCGCGGCCATCAGATATAGACAGAGATATGCTCAAGATGAAAGGAGACCTGCAATGATGGAGGCAACAAGGCGTTTCCTCGCAGATATGGGGCTACCTCCCGGCGACTCGCATGCTCTTCCGAGCAGCACCAGACGTTTCCCTGATGGAGCGCAATATCGTGTCGAGATTCCCAGCACAGAAGGACCGGACGCGCTGGCAGCAATTCTCGAGGAAGCGGATCGTTACAACCTCACCATCCATCGTGTGTCGCAGGGAAGCGGAGTGATGCTGCTCACGGACGATGAGGTTCGGGATATGGCCCGTTTAGCCCAGGCACGAGGCATGGAAGTCAGTCTCTTTGCACGACCGAACGCTGCGTGGGATATCGGAGCAATGGCGGTTTCCAGTGGTGGAAAGGCCGTCAGTTCTCGCCTGCGGGGACAGGATCAGCTCGTCTACTGCCTGGAAGACGTACAACGTGCCGCGTCGCTGGGCATACGCAGCGTGCTGCTGGCGGATGAGGGCGCGCTGTGGGTTGCCGGTGAGATGCGCAAGGCCGGTGTATTGCCTAAAGAGATGCAGTTCAAGATCAGCGTGATGATGGCTTCGTCCAATCCCGCTTCAATTCTCTTGATGGAGCGCCTGGGCGCAGATACCTTCAATACTCCCACCGATCTGACGCTGGCACAGATTGCCGCCATTCGACAGGCAGTATCCATTCCTCTGGATATCTATATTGAGGTTCCAGATGACCTGGGCGGTTTTGTGCGACTGTACGAGATCCCTGAAATTGTGCGTATTGCTGCTCCCGTGTATCTGAAATTTGGTCTGCGTAATGCACCGAATATCTATCCAGTTGGCAAGCATATCGAAGGTGTATCGCTGGCGTTGAGCCGTGAGCGAGTGCGCCGTGCGAGGATTGGATTGGATCTGCTAGCGCGTTACTATCCGGAAGCCTCACAGTCTCAGCCCGGCGCACCTGGACTGGCCATTCCTGTGCTGGAGCAGGCTGATACTCACTCAAACAATCCAACGTTGTCTAGAAATCCGTAGGAAGTGACAGGTGAAGTATGAAAATTGTCGATGTCAAAAGTGCCGTTATGGGAACTGCATGGCGCAACCTCACCTTCGTGCGCGTTATTACGGATGATGGCCTGGAGGGCGTTGGCGAGGTGCGGATGCTGAACCATACCGATGCGCTGCTTGGATATTTCGCAGAAGCTGTACCAAACCACGTGCTGGGTCATGATCCTATGAATGTTGAGGACCTGGTACGGCGGATGTATTTGAATGATTATGCGCGAGCGGGTGAGATTGCCATGTCTGCCATCGCAACAATTGAAGTCGCTTGCTGGGATATCATAGGGCAAATGCTTGGGCAGCCCGTCTATAAGCTCCTGGGCGGAGCAGTGCGCGACAAGATCAAGGCCTACGCGAATGGCTGGTATACGGTCGAGCGCACGCCGCAAGAATTCCATGACGCGGCCAAACGTGTGATTGAGAAGGGCTATCGTGCTCTCAAGTTCGACCCATTCGGTTCAGGTTTTTATGAACTTGCTTCGAGCGAGAAGTTGCAGGTGGTCGAGCTGGTTGAGGCAGTTCGTGATGCGGTTGGACCCAACACAGAGATTCTCATTGAGATGCATGGTCGCTTCAATCCTACAACCGCCATAGAGATGGCGCGCGAGCTTGAGCCATTTAAACCGTCCTGGGTCGAGGAGCCGGTGCCGCCGGAGAACCTGGCAGCTCTCAAGAAAGCTTCCGAGAAGATCAATATTCCAGTCGCGACTGGCGAGCGGATTCATACCCGCTATGATTACCGTCAACTCTTCGAGTTACAGGCTGCTGATATCATCCAGCCAGATATTACCCACTTTGGTGGCCTACTCGAAACGAAGAAGCTTGCGGCCTGGGCCGAGACGTATTATATACTAGTTGCCCCGCACAACGTGGGAGGGCCAGTCTCGACTGCAGCAGCGCTCCACTTTGCGGCCTCCACGCCCAACTTCAAGATCCAGGAACACTTTAACGACTTTGCTGAGGATTGGGTAAAAGCCGCCGCACCAGGAAATCCCGAGGTAGTAGACGGATATTTTGCACTCCCGCAAGGGCCAGGGCTTGGCATAAAATTCAACGAGGAGTTGGTGCGAGAGCATCCACAGCAACAGATTTTCTTCAACCTGTTTGCTGAGAACTGGCATCG
>JACZCU010222096.1_pt1 | contig 22462 bp, 24 predicted proteins | sample 8641851 | NCBI WGS metagenome assembly JACZCU01 (sample SAMN15324605, study PRJNA640507) | soil metagenome | isolation source: monocropping sugarcane control | place: China: Luxin town, Laibin City, Guangxi Province | collected 2019-07-25 | depth 10cm m | reverse complement strand
GTCCACGACGGCCGGCATGAATGCCGGCGACCCGGCCGGCTTGAAAGCCGGCGCTCCGTTTGCCCGCGCTCCGTTTGCCCCGGCGCTCCACTTGCTAATGACATGAAACTCATTTTCGAAGGCGATCATCTTCTCGTGCTCGAGCGCGATCACTGGCAATTCGTCGAGCGCAAGAAAGGCAAGACCGCGGTCGCGGTCATCGCCGAGACCGATGATGGTGACGTCATCCTCACCGAGCAGTACCGCCGTCCCGTGGATGCGCGCGTGATCGACTGGCCGGCGGGTCTTGTCGGCGATGAAGATCCGAGCGCGTCTCCTGCCGACACCGCGAAGAAAGAGCTCGAAGAAGAAACGGGCTACGCGTGCGAAGAAGTCGAGTTGCTCGCGAGCGGTGCGACCTCGCCGGGAATCACGTCGGAGCGCGTGAGTCTGTATCGCGCGCATCGCGTGTCGCGCAAAGGCAAAGGTGGTGGCGTCGGCGGAGAAGACATTACGGTTCACACGATTCCGCGCGGCGAGCTCGTGCAATGGTTGCGTAAACAACAGGAAAACGGTGTCGTCATCGACTTGAAAATCTGGAGCGGGCTGTACTTTCTTAGCTCCAAATAAGCTATTCTGTCGCGCTCCAATGCGGTCCGCTCTCGCGCTCTGTCTCGCGCTTCTCGCCTCCCTCTCCGCGTATGCGGAACGGGTGCGCGTGGTCATCGTCGCCGGGTATCCGGAGGCGCGGACGGCGCGTGCGAATGCGAAAGTGCGAGCGGATGTCGTCGACTCACTCGCGAACGCGACGCACATCGAGAAATGGGGCGAAAGCGGCGCGTTCGAAGCGGAGATCGAAGCGAGCGAAATCGAAGCGCTGCGCAAGGATCCGCGCGTGCGCGCGATCTCGATCGACACCGGCGGCGAAGGTGCGATGCTCGAGAGTCTGCCGCTCGTCGGCATGGACCTCGTGCGCGCGCAGGGACTCGACGGCAACGGCACCACGGTCGCGATTCTCGACACCGGGATCGATACCGATCATCGCGATTTCACCGATCGCATCGTCGCGCAGCAGTGTTACTGCGACAACGGCGATGGCACCGGTTGTTGTCCCGGCGGCGTGAAGGAACTGCGCGGCGCGGGTGCGGCGGAAGATGATCACGGCCACGGCACGCACGTCGCCGGGATCGTCGCCGGCGCCGGCAAAGTCGCGCCGATGGGCATCGCGCCGAAAGCGAACATCATCGCGGTCAAGGTGATGGATTCGGCGAATTCGTTTTGGTCGTTCACGCAGATCTATCGCGGGCTGGAGTTCATTCTTGCGGAACATCCCGAGGTCGACGTCATCAACATGTCCCTCGGTTCGTATGCGCTGTTCTCCTCCGCGGATTGCGGCGAGGCCGCGATCACGCTCGGCATGGAACCGGTGATCACGAAGTTGCGCGAGCGCGGTGTGCTGATCACTGCATCGAGCGGCAATCAGGCGTCGATCCTCGGCACGAGCTCACCCGCGTGCATGGATCCGGTCCTCGGCATCGGTGCAACGTTCGACGCGAACCTGAGCTACGTCAACGGCGTTTGCTCCGCGCCGAATGCACAACGCGATGAAGTCGCGTGTTTCACGAACAGCACCGACTCGATCGATCTCGTTGCGCCCGGCGCGCTCATCACCTCGGCCGCGAAGAACGGCGGCTTCACGACGATGGCCGGCACGTCGATGGCCGCGCCGCATGTTGCCGGTGCGATCGCGCTCATGCGCCAGCAGAGCAAAGGAAAGATCAGCGCCGATCAGATCGAATCGATTCTGAAGACAACCGGTAAGCCAGTGACCGACGCTCGCAACGGACTCGTATTTCGCAGACTCGACATCGCGGCCGCGATCGCGGTGACGCCGAAGGTCGATACGAAGAAGCGTCGCGCCGCGAGAAATAACTAGGAGCGCCGATGGCGCCGGCGCTACGCCTCACACCTGCAGCACGATCTTTCCGAAGTGCTCGCTCGCTTCCATCAAGTCATGCGCATCTTCCGCGCGCTCGAGCGGCAGCACTTCGTGAATCACCGGATGAATGCGTCCCGCGTTGAGATCGTCGCCGAATCGATCGACGAACTCGCGCACGATCGACGCCTTCTCATCCATGCTGCGTGAGCGCAACGTCGAGCCGATGATCTGCGCGCGCTTCGCGAGAATCTTCGCGACATCGATCTCGGTCGTGCGCTGACCGCCCATCGAGCCGATGATCACGATGCGACCATCCATTGCGAGCGCATCGAGATCGCGCGAGAGATAGCGCGCGCCGATGTGATCGAGGATCACGTTCGCGCCTTTCGCCTTCTCGACGAAATCTTCATCGCGATAGTTGATCGCGATGTCCGCACCATGCGCGAGGCATTGCTCGCACTTCTCGCGCGAGCCCGCGGTCACGATCACGTGTGCATGCGCGAGTTTGAGCAACGTCGTCGCCGCGGTACCGACGCCGCTGCCGCCGCCGTGAATCAACGCCGTCTCCCCCTCGCGAACGCGCGCGAGCAGGAAGAGATTGAGAAACGCGGTGAGAAACACTTCCGGAATCGCAGCGGCTTCTGTATCGGTCAGTGCATCGGGCACATGCATCGCGGAGCCCGCGTGCACGACCACTTCCTCGGCATACCCGCCGCCAGGTAACAACGCCATCGCGCGATCGCCGATCTTCCAGTTCACGACATTCGCGCCGAGCTCCGTGACGACGCCCGCGCACTCGAGTCCGAGTAACGGCGATGCGCCGGGAGGCGGCGGATAACTGCCCGCGCGCTGCAAAAGATCCGCGCGATTCACGGCCGTTGCGCGAACGGCGATGCGGAGATCATTCGCGCCGAGCTCGGGGCGCGCGACATCATCGATGACCAGTGCACGATGGGAGTTGACAGTGATGGCACGCATGGAAAGGAGCGGAATGGTATCGTCTCCGCCGCGTGACTGAACAAGCGATTTCCTGCATCGGCCTGCGCAAGCACTATCCCGACGTCAAAGCGGTCGACGGACTCGATCTCGAAGTGTTGCGCGGCGAATGTTTCGGTCTCCTCGGACCGAACGGCGCCGGCAAAACGACGACCATCGAGATCCTCGAAGGGCTCAACACGGCGGATGGCGGCGACGTTCACATTCTCGGCCTCACCTGGGAGAAAGACGAGCGCGAGCTTCGCGAGCGCATCGGCGTTTCTTTGCAGGAGACGCAACTCGCCGAGAAGATCACGGTGATCGAAACGCTGCGACTCTTTCGCTCGTTCTATCGCAACGGTCCCGATCCGGATCAGCTGCTGCGCGATCTCTCGCTCGATGAGAAACGCAACGCGCGCGTCGGCAAGTTGTCGGGCGGACAGAAGCAGCGACTCGCGGTTGCATGCGCGCTCGTCGGCGAGCCGGATATTTTGTTTCTCGATGAGCCGACGACGGGACTCGATCCGCAAAGCCGACTGCAGCTTTGGGAAGTCGTGCAGCGTTTTCGCGAGCGCGGCGGAACGGTGTTGCTCACGACGCACTACATGGAAGAAGCGGAGCGTCTTTGCGATCGCATCGCCATCGTCGATCACGGCAAGCGCATCGCGCTCGGAACGCCGCAGGCATTGATCGCACAGCTCGATGCGAAGAACATCATCGAGTTCGCATCGACGCCCGCGCTCGAAGAGAAAGACGTCTGCGCGATTCTCGATTGTCACGGCGTGTCGAAGCGCGGCGATCGCTGGCAGTTGCGCGTCGACGATCTCGCGATCTCGGTTCCGATTCTTCTCAACGGCATCAACTCACGCGGAGCGCGACTGGATACGCTCTCGACACACGCGGCGACGCTCGAGGATCTCTTCGTCGCACTGACCGGAAGGGAATTGCGCGATGTCTGAAGTGAAGCGCCCGACGCATCATCCGCTCCTCGAGATGACGACGATCCGGCTCAAGGAGTTTCTGCGCGAGCCCGACGCCGTGTTCTGGGTGTTCGTGTTTCCGCTGCTGCTCACGGTCGCACTCGGATTTGCGTTTCGTGAAAAGCCGCCGGAGCGCATTCCGGTCGGGATCGTCGATGGTCCCAACGCGAAGACGCGTCTGGCGATGATGCAGAAGTCGCCCGCGCTGCAGCCGCGCGTTTACTCGAGTGAAGCAGGACGCGAAGAATTGCGTCGCGGCAAGATCTCGCTGCTCGTCGAAGACGGCGCAGCGACGCCAACGTATCGCTTCGATCCGACGCGGCCCGAAGCACGCACCGCGCGCGTCGAGGTCGATGATGCATTGCAAAGCGGCGCTGGCCGTCGCGATGCGTTCAAAGCGAAGGAAGAGCACGCGACGGAGCAGGGCTCGCGCTACATCGATTTCCTGGTGCCCGGCCTTCTCGGCATGAATCTCATGGGCACCGGCATGTGGAGCATCGGCTTCGCGACGGTGAACGCGCGTCTGCGCAAACTGCTCAAGCGGTTCATCGCGACGCCGATGCGCAAGACGCACTTCCTGTTCTCTCAGTTCATCGCGCGTTTGATCTTTCTCGTCGTCGAAGTGAGTGTGGTCGTGATCTTTGCGTGGCTCGTGTTTCACGTCGAAGTGCGCGGCTCGCTCGTGCTCTTCGCGCTCACGTGTCTCCTCGGCGGCGCGGCATTCGCGGCGATCGGTTTGTTGATCGCATCGCGCGCACGCACGCTCGAAGCGGTGAGCGGCCTGATGAACGTCGTGATGATGCCGATGTGGATTTGCTCGGGCGTGTTCTTTTCGTACGAGCGATTTCCCGATGCTGTGAAGCCGGTGATTCGCGCGCTGCCGCTGACCGCGCTCACGGATGCATTGCGCGCGGTGATGAATGACGCCGCGGGCATCACGACGATCGGGCCGCAGCTGTTGAATCTCGTCGCGTGGGCCGTCGTTAGTTCGATCGTCGGTTTGAAGATCTTCCGCTGGCAGTGAAGACGATCGTCTCGCGATCGTTGGTCATCCACAGGCGAAACCCGCGATCGTTCGCGAGGTAGTGCAGGATTGTCTCGCGAAATCCGCACGCGCACGGCGTGTCGCCTTCGAGATCTTCGAGTCGCGCGGGATAGAACTCGTTCTGCTCGCGATACGACTCGAGTGCCGCGCGCGTGCGCACGCCGGCGTAGAGGCATTCATCCCACGCGCGTGCGAAATGCCACTGGCCGAGGAGTAAGCCGGCGAGCATCACGATGCCGGTGAAGAGCGTCAGCGCTTTGTTGCGCTTCGCGAAAACGGTGAGGACGATGGTCGCGATCGGGATGACGATCGTGAAGATCGTCTGCACGAATCCGAGCTCGCCGCGCTCGCCCAATGCGACACCAAACAAAAACGCCGCGCCGGTGTAAGCCAGCGCGGCGATGAGACGACTGGTCACGTCGTCGAACTCTGTCGCGTCAGAACGAGAAGGTCAACCCCAGATTCACTTCGCCCTGATAGAAGTTCTCGTCGTAGAAGTAATCGCACACGGTGCAATCGGAGGTGTCTTCGAGCGCGGTGTAGTAGCCGCGGCCTTCGAGCTTGAGCGAGAGGAAATCGCTCATCGGCAACTTCACGCCGATGCCCGCGGATGCGGAGAATCGATTCTCCGCGGTGACGCCCTGCAGTTGCGGATCGAGATTCGCGAGACCGGCGCTGACGACGAAGTACGGCGTCGCGTTGCGTGAGCGCGCGAACGGAATCTGCAAACCAGCGTGCAGGTATGTGACGTCGATGTCGGCGACTTCGCCTTGCGGCTCGAAGATGCCGCGTTCGACGGTGAGCTCGGACGACTGGCGATTGGCCATGAGCTCGAGTTTCATGCCGCTGTCGCCGAGCGGGATACCCAGTCCGAGGCCGAAGTTCGGACTCGATTCGACTTCGACATCCTGATCGAAGACGAACGACTGCGAGGCGAAGATCGTTCCGCCCCAGCGATAGCCGACGAACGGCGTGAGCTCGAACGCGTTGTCGCTCGGCGCGCGGCGGCTGTAGCGCCGATCGCGCCAGTCCTCGTCGCGATCATCGCGATCCTGCGCGAAGAGATTTGTGGGTACGAGTGTGAGAAGGAGTAGCACCGGGAGCAGCAGTTTGCGCATTTGAGTTGACCTCCGAATTGGTTGCCGGGAGTTCGCCAATGAGACGACCGACAACCACCGGCCCCTTACAATCCCCGCACCATGAAGATTGCCACCTGGAATGTGAACGGGATTCGCGCGCGCCACGAGCAATTTGTTCAGTTCGTCGGCGATGAGCAGCCGGATGTGATCTGCCTGCAGGAGATCAAAGCCAGGCTCGACCAGATCCCGCAAACCTGTACGGTTGAGGGATATACGTGCTACTGGCACGGCGCGGGCGGGTACAGCGGCGTCGCGCTGCATGTCCGTCAGGGTTTCTCTCCGCAACCTGTCTATGAACACCCTTCCTTCGATATGGAGACGCGCATCGTGCAGGCTCAAATCGAGGACACTGTGTTCACCAGCGTGTACGTTCCGAATGGCGGCAAAGACTTCGACGCGAAGATGTCGTTTCTGCATTCGCTGATCGCGTACGCGGCCGACATTCGCGCGCGCGGGTTGAAGCTCGTGTTGTGCGGGGACATGAACATCGCGCGCACGGAGCGCGACGTTCATCCGAAGGAGCGCAAGCCGCAGGCGATCGGACAACTTCCGGAAGAGCGTGCGTTGCTCGAGAAGCTGATCGACGACGGCGGCCTCGTCGATGTCGGCCGTGCGCTCTATCCCGATGACGATCGCTACTTCAGCTGGTGGGCACCATGGCGTCAGATGCGCGAGCGCAACATCGGCTGGCGTCTGGATTACGTGCTCGCCAGTGAATCGCTGGCGAAGACCGCGGTGTCGTGCCCGTCGATGCGAATGGTAGGAACGAGCGATCACGCGCCGGTGGTGGCGACGTTCGAATGAACCGGTAGTCGGTAATCGGTAGTCAGTAGTCGGGAGAATCCGCTCGATTCTCGGCGAAGCCGTTCTCCCGACAACCGACTACTGACAACCGACTCCCACTCGGGGCTGCTACCGTCAGCCCTAAAAAAGACAAAGGCCGGCTGTGATACGCCGGCCTTGGGGTACAGCAAAGGAAAACGAGCTATTCGAGAACGACGAGCACCACGCGGCGGTTCGCCGAGCGGCCGGCCTTCGACTTGTTCGATTCGACCGGGAGTGTGTCGCCGTACGAGATCGTCGACATGCGTGCGAGCGGGAGTTTGTGCTCGCGCGAGAGGTAGCGGCGCACGGCGTCGGCGCGGCGCTGGCCGAGCTCTTCGTTGTAGCGCTCGCCGCCAGTGTCGTCGGTGTGACCCTGGATCTCGACGAAGTACTGCGCGTCGATTCCCTTCACGCGCGTGGCGAATTCATCGAGCGCGGTCTTGGCGCTCTGATCGAGCTCGTACGAATCGAGCTTGAACTTCACGCGGTCTTCGGAGAACGACTGCTCGAAGACGACTTTGCCTTTCGCGAGCACGCCCGCTTCCTGCGCGCGCTTCAGTGCTTCCTGCGCGGACTGGCTGAGCTGCTCGATCTTCTGATCTGTCTGCTGCTGCTTCTGCTGCAGGTCTTCGACCTGCGAGGCCACGGATTCGATTTTCTGGTTCGTCGTCGCTGCCGAAGCCGCGATCTTCTCGTCGACCGACTTCGAAGTCGCGCAGGCCGACAACATTGCCGCGGCCGCGAGCACCGTGAGAACCGAGGAGAACTTCTTCATCAACTCTTCTTCCTTTCGTTGCGCCTGGTCCCGCGCGATGCGGTCAGCACTGGAGGTTCGGTTCCGCGGTAGCCGGCCCGAACGCGGACAGTGCGTGCACGCCCTGCGAGGTCAAGCGAAATGCGGCGGTACTTTACTGCACCCTTGCCTGTAGGCGGAAAGCCAATCAAATATTGCGCCCGAAGAATAGATGCAATCCCATCTATTGCGACTGCAAGTGTTTCGGGACGCGTGCCTACGAAGAGCTTGCCGCCCGTCGCCGAGGCCAGCTCTTCCAAAAGGTTGATGTTCGACATCTCTTCACTGATGGCCGTGATTCTCTTCGCGCCCACTTCTCCCGGCTCGCGAAGACCGAACGCGTAAATCGGAATCGACACCCCTTCGAGCTGCGATTCGATCTCTTCGTGCGTCATGAGCGATGCGTTGTCGATGCCGTCGCTCAGCAGAATGATTGCGCGCGAAGCATTACGACCGAGCTCGCTCCGCTCCGGCATTTCGGCGAGCGCATCGAAGAACGCCGTCTTGCCCCACGGCTTCACGACATCGATCGCGCGCCGAATCGCGGAAGGATTCTCGGTGAACGGCACCATCTCCCGCGCGTTGCCCTGGCTGTCGAAAACGAACAACGCAAAGTCATCGCCCGCGCGACGCTTTGCGGTGAGCGCATCGATGACCGCTTTCGCCGCTTCCATCTTGCCCGCGAGCCCCATCGAGCCCGAGCCATCGAGCAGGATCGTCCATGAGACCGGCGCGTTCTTCGACAGCTCGAACATGTCGGTCTTCACGGTCTGCCCGTCGACCATGAGCTTCACTTCCTTCTGCTGCAGATCCGTGATCGGTACGCCTTTGCGGCTGAGCGCGGTGAACGGAACCATGACGTAATTGACCGCCACCTGCTCGGTGTAGTCCTGAGCAGAGAGCGTCGTCGCGGCGAACAGCAGAGCTACAGCAAGGAAGCGTCGAAAAAGCATCGCGGACGAGAACAGGCGGAAAGCAAGAGGCGTTCCCAGCGGGCAGAGCGGTAAGACGGGCGTGCGTCGCGAGTAGGGGAGGCAGGGGTGATACGAGAGATGAGAGATGAGCGATGAGCGATGAGCGATGAGAGATGAGTGATGAGCGATGAACTGCGCGGCGAGAAACGCGCGCATTAGCTCATGACGCCATGTCGATGACCGTGTCTCTCGCGACGCGGTTCATCACTCATCACTCATCTCTCATCGCTCGTTCCCGCGACGAACATCCCCACGAAGCCTAATATCGCTTCATCGGAATGAACTCCTCGTCCTCCTGGTGCTTCCGTTCCCACTGCAGGAACTCGTAATACCCGCACTTTGGTTTGTCCGGATATTCGTGGCACACGCCGGGGCGCGCTTCGTACACGCTGCAGCGGCGCGTCTTGAGATCGATGAACATGCAGATCGATCCGTAGATCGTGTCCTTCTGATGCCGCAGGACCTGCTCGCCTTCGACCTCTTTCGTGAAGCGCTTCTTCGCCGTCTCGGGATCGATGCCGAAGTGCTTCGCGAGGCGATTCACGTCGCGCTTCGTGACGTGAATGCGATCGTAGCTGCAGCAGTAGGCAGGGCACTTCAGACAGTCGTAGGCAGGCTTGCGCGCGACAACAGGTTCGATGGCCATGGGTTGCACGAAGTGTAACCCGGAACGCTCATGGCATCGCGCTGGCTTGAGGGAGATGCGCATGCGCTCGCTCGTCGCCGTGATCGGCGCGTTTCTCACATCGGCATGTTGCTCGTCGTTGCCGAAGCTCGCTTCGAAGCGCGTTGCGTTTCCTGCAAACGCGCCGGCGTACGAGCGCATCACCGCATCGAGTGAAGAGTGGCGCGATGATGCGCGTCAACGCGATGTGCCGGTAAAACTTTACGCTCCGGCAAATGCAACCGAGCGGTTGCCTGTCGTCGTGTTCTCCCACGGCATCGGCGAGAATCGCGGCTCGTACTCGTACCTCGGCCGCGCACTCGCACACGCGGGCTTCCTCGCGATTCACGTCACGCACGCCGGTACCGATCGCGCGGTGCTCGAACGCGGCTATCGATTTCTCTATCGCGCGGTGAAGCAGAAAGAAAACTGGGTCGCACGACCGCGCGATGTGTCGTTCGTGCTCGATCGCATCGCATCGCGAAGTGATGTTGACATGAATCGCGTCGCGGTTGTGGGTCACTCCGCGGGCGCATTCACCGCATTCGCGATCGCGGGGATGAACACGATCAACGGCGATGGATTGAAAGACGATCGTGTGAAGGTCGTGATCCCGATGTCGATGCCGCGACTCGACGGCGTCGTGGCGGAAGGCGGCTACGACACGATCACGATTCCGGTGCTCAATCTCACCGGCACGTGCGACGCGTCGCTGCTCTATCGCACGTTTCCGAAGCATCGCCGCATTCCGTTCGATGCAACACACGCGGACCGGCAATATCTCGTCACGCTCGATGGCGTGAATCACGACACGTTCGTCGTGAGCGATGCGCGCAATGCGCAGATCGCGAAGATCACGATCGCGTTTCTGCGCGCGTATCTGCTCGACGACAAACACTCACTCGCATGGTTCGATGATGCAGGCCTCGGCGATGTCGATGGCCTGCGGCTTTCCGTAGAACGCAAAAAGGAGATCGCGAAGTAAGATCGCGAACGATATGGATCACGCCGTCGCGCTGGTGCAGGCGTATTTACAACTCAACGGTTACTTCACCTCGGCGGAATATCCGATCATCGCGGGCACGGCTCGCAACGGATTCCGCACCATCACCGACATCGACATTCTCGCGTTTCGTTTTCCCACCGGCGAGCCGCTCGCGCGCAAAGGCGGCAAGGCTTCGCCGAAAGGTCTCGATGTCAGCACGCTCGATTCCGGGCTGGCCATTCCGACGACGCAGATCGACATGATCATCGGCGAAGTGAAGGAAGGCCGCGTCGGCATCAACACCGGCATTCGCGATCCGGACGTGTTGCGCACGGTGATCAATCGCTTCGGCAATGTCGCGGATCCGGAGCGCGTGGTGCAGGATCTTCTGCACAGCGGCACCGCGCACATTCCGCCCCATTACTCGGTGCGATTGATTGCGTTCGGCTCGTTTCCGCCTGGCTCCGCGGTGCCTCCCTGCCGCATCATTTCCCTCGGGCACGTGCTGCAGTTTCTGCAGGCGTACGTGCGCAAGCATTGGGCGATGTTGCGTCATCTGCAATTCAAGGATCCGGCGTTCGGATTTCTGATGACGCTGGAGAAAGCGCGACGCGGTGGCGCGGGACGTCGCGGCGAGGAAGGTGTGGAAGTGGTGCCGCCGAACGAGGCTCCGCGCGAAGTACACGCGAAGCCGGTGCCGCCGCACGGACGATTCAGGAGGCGACGATGAGTGTTTCGCGACGTGATTTCGCTTTGCTCGCATTCACCGCGGCCGCGATGCCGGCGATGGGCGAGACGCCTGCTGCTGCAACGCCGAATGCGGAAGCGGAGGCGCGCATCGCGATGATTCTCGGCAAGTACGGATCGCGATTCACGGACGAGCAGAAGGCGGATATTCGTCGACTCATCACCGGTGCGCAGGAAGGTCTCGAAGCGATGCGCGCGTATCCGCTCGAGAACTCCGTCGAGCCGGCGACGCTGTTTCGTCCGTATCGCAACACATCGCGTCCGAAGAAGGTGGTCGCGAAGTGAATGCGGATGTTCTCTACTCGACCGTCATCGAACTGGCGGATCGCATTCGCACGAAGAAGCTCACCAGCGTCGAGCTCACGGAGGCGTATCTCGATCGCAGTGCATCGCTCGGCGCGCGATTGAATGCGTACGCGACGCTGACGCGCGAGCGCGCGTTGCGCGAAGCGAAAGCTGCGGACGCGGAGATTCAGGCCGGAAAATATAGAGGCCCATTACATGGGATCCCATACGCTGCGAAGGATCTGCTCGCGGCGGAAGGCTATCCGACGACGTGGGGCGCGCGACCGCATGCGAATCAGAGGTTCGATCGCGATGCGCACGCGATTCAGCGATTGAAGGATGCGGGCGCGGTGCTGATCGGCAAAGCCGCGATGATCGAGCTCGCGGGCGGCATGGGCTATCGCTACGGCACGGCGTCGCTCACCGGAGGCGCGAAGAATCCGTGGAATGAGACGTGTTGGACGTGCGGCTCATCGAGCGGCTCGGGCGCAATCGTTTCGGCGGGACTGGCGGCGTTCGCGATTGGCAGCGAGACGTGGGGCTCGATCATTTGTCCATCGGCGTATTGCGGCGTGTCGGGATTGCGGCCGACGTTCGGTCGCGTGGGACGCGGCGGCGCGATGGCGTTGTCGTACTCGATGGACAAGCTCGGGCCGATGGCGCGCAGCGCGGACGATTGCGGATTCATCCTCGCGGCGCTGGCCGGTCACGATCGCGAGGATCGTCATTCGCTGCCGGAGGACGAAGCGCGATTCGGCTACGCACGCGAGCCGCGCAAGTTGCGCATCGGTCGCGTGACGAATGCATGGGCGTCGATGCAGCCGGATGTCGAAGGTGCTACGAACGTAGCATTTGCGACGCTCGAGAAAGCCGGCGCGACGATCGTCGATGTGAAGCTGCCCGACGGTCCGTGGGAAATGGCCGCGGGCGTGACGATTCAGGTCGAGTGCGGCACAGCATTCGATGCACTGATCGAAACGGGACGCGTACGCGAGCTCGATGATCCCGGCTCGCGCATCGGCGGATACATCAATCGCACGCTCTCCGGCGCCGACTACGTGCGCGCGCAACGACTGCGCACGTTGCTGCAGGGCATGATGGATCGCATGTTCGATGACGTCGATGTGCTCGCAACCGCGTCATTGCCAGTTGCGGCGACGCCGATGGACGCGAATCTCGAAACGGATCTCGCCTTCTCCGATCCGTTAGGCGGAATCGGGAACTTCTGCGGATTGCCGGGACTGAGCGTGCCGAGCGGATTCACGTCGAAGAAGTTGCCGGTAGGGATTCAGTTCGTGGGCAGAGCGTTCGGGGAGAACGAGGTGTTGGCGGCAGGAAGGTTGTTTCAAGAGAAAACGACCTGGCATAAACAACGGCCGGTGTAGCGGAACGCCGGCGCCTCGCCGGCTGGTCCGACGGCGCCTCGCCGTCGTGCGTTCCAGCGCATGTGCCTGACGGCGGCGAAGGCGCCGCCGATCCAGCCGGCGATGGCGCCGGCGCTCCGCATCGACGGCGCTAAACCACGCGGTTCCTTCCCAGTCGTTTCGCTTCGTACAGCGCTTCATCCGCGCTGCGCACGAGATCCTCGATCGCACCATCGCGATTCGGTATCGTCGTCGCGACGCCGACACTGATCGTCACCAAACCATCCGCCGCGACGCGTTCGCACAGAGCCGATGCCATCGCACGTGCGTGGGCATCATCCGTCTCAGGCAGCAGGATCGCGAACTCTTCTCCGCCGTAGCGCGCGACGACATCGGTCGCGCGTTGCAGGCACTCGCGCAGAACACGCGCGACGTTGCGCAGGCAATCGTCACCGGCCTGATGTCCCGCGGAATCGTTGAAGGCTTTGAAGTGATCGATGTCGAGGAGCAATAGCGACAGCACGTTGCCGTTGCGCATCGCGCGCCGCCATTCGAGCGCGAGCGTTTCATCGAAGTGCCTGCGATTGGCGACGCCGGTGAGTCCGTCCTGTGTCGAGATGTGATGCAGCGTCTCGATCGCTTTCGCGAGATGTTCGTTCGCTTCTTCGAGCGCTTTCGTTTTGATCTCGAGCAGGCGCGTGGTCTCGACAAGTTGCGCGTATTGATGCGCATTCGCGATCGCGCCCGCGATCTGATCGGCGACGGTTTGCAGGAGACGCAACTGCGCGCTGAATGCGCCGAGGCGCGTGCTTTCAAGATTGATCACGGCGACGGTTTTGCCGCGGTGCCGGATCGGCACGCACAACTCGGACATCGCGCCCGGCATTGTTTCGACGTAGTTCGCGTGGATCCGCACATCATCGACAAGCATCGGCTCCGCGGTTTTTGCGACCTGACCGACGATGCCGGTGCCGAGGGTGCGCATGTAGCCGACGTGGATCGTCGTTGGATGTGTCGAGGTCATCGCCTCGCACACGAAGTTTTCGCCGTCGATCGTGACCAGCGCGACGAACTCCCACGCGAACTGGCGCGCGAGCAGATCGGTGATGCGCTGCAGCATCGGACGCAGTTCGAGATCGAGCGTGGCGATGCGCGCAACTTCGTTGAGAAGCTCGAGCTCCCGAACGTGCGGGTCGTCTCCACGTCCTTCGATGACGTGAAGACGTCCCGGCGACTGACTGTCCATGTGATCGCGAAGTTTATCGCGATGACCGTGCTCCAGCGGGCTGGAAGCCCGCGCTCCGTTTGAATCGCTATTCCGCGATCCGGACCTCCACGCGCTGCCCGAGTTTGAGAGGAGTCTCTTCCGCAAACGCCACCTTTACGAGCAATACGCGCGTGTCGATCGGTTTGGATGGGTCCTGCGGTTTGAGTCTGCGATTTACGACCGAGTCAGGGATCTCTTCGATCGTCGCTTTCCAGCCTTTCGCGAATCCTTCCGCTTCGACCATCACGCTCGCGCCGAGCTTCACCTTCGCCGCGTCGAACTCATCGATCTCCGCTTCGACGCGTGTGCGTGTGAGATCCGCGATCGTGATGATTTGCGCGCCGCTCGTGATCGTTTCACCGGGCTGCACGTACTTCGTGATGACGACGCCATCCATCGGCGCTTTGATGAGTGTCTTGTCGACGAGCGCATCGAGACGATTCACTTCCGCGGTCGCGGAGCCGAGTCGCGCGCGTGCGGAGTCGAGATCGCGCTGCGCTTTTTCCCAGTCCTGCTTCGACCCGACGTCTTCGTGAAAGAGATGCTCGGCGCGCGCGACTTCGGATTGATACAGACGAATGTCTGCCTGCGCTTCGCCAACGCGCGCGCGTGCAACCGCGAGTGCCGCGCGCGTGTCGTCATTTCGAATGATCGCGATGGTCTCGCCTTTCTGCACGTGCTGCTTTTCTTCGACCGTGAGTCGCTCGATGGTGCCGGCGACGTCGCTGCCGACCGTGACTTCCGCGCCGGGATACGAAGCGACGCGGCCCTCGGCAACGACGCTCGGTTTTTCTGCGATGGCCGGCGCTTTCGCTGCCGGAGTTTTCGTGCGCGTCGCGCTGACTTGCGCGACCGTGGCGATGAGAATGAGGAGCCCGAGGGCGGGATAGAGAATGCGGTTCATACGAGTGCTCCGTCCTGAATCTTCACGACTCTGTCTGCGATGGTTCTGACTTTGGGATCGTGCGTAACGATGACGAGCGCGCGGTTTTCCTTCTTCGCCAGCGCGCGAAACATGTCGAGGACTTGCGTGCCGACCTGCGAGTCGAGATTCGCGGTCGGTTCGTCGGCGAGAAGAATCGGCGCGTTGCCCGCGAGTGCGCGTGCGATCGCGACGCGCTGCTTCTGACCGCCGCTCAATTCACGCGGCAGGAAGTGCTGGCGATCGCCGAGTCCGACCGCTGCGATCACGCGCTCCGCTTCTTTGCGCGCGTCGCGGCCTTTCACGCCTTTCACGTTCAGCGCGTACTCGACGTTCTCGAGCGCGGTGAGCGAAGGGAAGAGATTGAACTGCTGAAACACGAAGCCGAGAGAACGCTTGCGGATGTCCGCGAGCTTCGCGGCCTGCACCTGCTGGCCATCGACGATCACGTCGCCTTTCGATGGCGTGAGGATGCAGCCGAGAATCGAGAGAAACGTCGTTTTGCCGGAACCGGAAGGACCTTCGAGCGAAACGATCTCGCCGCGATCGGCCGCGAAGTCGATGCCTTTCAGCACCGTGACGGTCTCGCGTCCTTCCTGGAAGTGTTTTTCGACAGAGTGAGTGCGGAGGATGGACATGGGCATGTCTCCTTGAGTTGGTCAGGCTGTGGTTGGAAATCAGGTTCTGAAAACGAGAGCGGGGTCGATCGTTGCCACTTTGCGGAACGAGATCATTGCGGCACTCAGGCAAAGCAGCACTGCGCCGATCAGGACTGCCGCATAGAGGGATGTGGGGATGATCAGTTTGAGATCGATCTTCGCCATCACCGGCCGCAACGCGAACGCCTGCAGTGCGCCGAGTGCGAATCCTGCGACGGCTGCGATCGTGGCCTGCTTGCCGAGAATCTTGTAGATCTCGCCGTTGCCGCCGCCGATCGCTTTCACCGTGCCGAATTCGCGGATGTGCTCCATCGTCGAGGTGTACAGCGTCTGCGCGACGACGACGATGCCGACGAGGCAGCCGAGGAAGACGGTGATGTACATGTTCAATCCGAGGCCGGTCGATTCGATCCAGTAACTGCGCGAGCGCTTCGCCCACTCGTCGGTGGTGTAGACGTCGTTGTACGGAAGGCGGCGCTGAATCTCCGCGCGAATCGTTTCGACATCCGCGCCGGGCGCGAGCTTCACGAGGATGTACGTGGTGTTGCCGCGCAAGTCGCTTTCGTTGAGTGCCTGCGCCATGCGGTAATCCATGAACGTGAGCGGCGTCGTGGTGAACGACTTCTCATCGACGGTGCGGCCGATGACTTTCAGTCGCCGGCCTAACACCTCGCGATACTCGCCGACTTCGAATGCGCCCCAGCGTTTCTTCGCGGAGTCATCGAGCACCATGTAGGGACCGCGTCGAAGATCGCCGAGGTTTCCTTCGACCACGTTGTGTGGAAAGTTCCACGTCTCGAAGTTCTCCAGCGCATAAACCTCGGTCCCTTCCACCGCGCCGGTCGGCAGATTCACGTTCATGAACCAGACGATGAGATTGTCCGCGTGCGCCACGCCGGGGATCGAGCGCACGCGCTTGATGTACGTCTCGGGGAACGTGTGCGCGAAGTCGACGTTCGGCGTGTTGTGCGACGTGATCCAGAGATCCGCGTCGATCTGATCGATCGTCAATGACGCGTTGCTCATCAAGCCGATGAAGAGACCGACCTGCACGAACACGAGCGTCACCGCGAACGCCACACCGGAGACGGTGATGAAGAAGCGCAGCTTGTCGTGCAGAAGAGATTTGGTTGCGAGATCGACGGCCATCAGAGACTCCGTAGGGCCGAGGGCTGAGGGCCAAGGGCCGAGAGTGGTTCGTGCTCGTTGAGCGGCGTAAGGCTTGAACGGTCGAGAAGACGAAGGCGTGTCATTGCGGATCCCCCTCGGCCCTCGGCCCTTGGCCCTCGGCCCTCAACAAACCATTCGCGATCATGTCGATCGTTGCTTTCGCTCGTGCTTCGACCGGCGTCCACGCGACCCACTCGTCTTTGCACTTCGCGATCTCGAGCGCGACGATGCCGTGGATGCCGCCCCAGATCGTTTGCGCGATGAGATCGACATCGTTCAGGCCGTCGCGCGTTTTGCCTTGCGCGATGAGGTCGGCGACGATGCCTTGCAGAAACGCGTACGCGTCTTCCTGCGGGTTGCCCTTGTTCTCGAGATTGCCGATCGTGTCCTTCGGCGTCATGAACATGAGCCGGTAGTGGCTCGGATTCTCGAGGCCGAATCGGACGTACGCGTGGCCCGCGGCGCGGAGGCGCTCGACGGGATCTTCGATTTTCGCGATCTCCGCGAAGCCGTGGGCGAACTGCTGGAAATCGCAGTCGCAGAGCTCGGCGAGGAGCGCGTCTTTGTCTTTGAAGTGGAAGTAAATCGCGGTCGGGGAGTACTCGATCCGATCGGCGATGCGGCGCATCGTGACCGAGTCAACTCCTTCATTCGCAAAGAGTTCGCGCGCCGCATCGAGAATCCTGGTGCGGATTTCCTCACGTTCGCGCTCTCGACGTTCCTTCGGTCCCAAAACGTCCCTCCGTTACTTAACGTTGTTAAGTTAAGTAGCGAAGTTCGATTCGTCAAGGGGAAGGGAAAGTTTTTTTTGTTGGAGGCGCTGCGCGTTGTGGGATTGAGTTGTGGCGGAAACGAGCGATGAGTGATGAGTGATGAGTGATGAGTGATGAGGTTCGACACTTACCGGCGAGGAAGCGTGTGAGCATCGATGACGTCATGTCGACGCGCGCGCGTGCTCGCCAGCGCGTGTCGAACCTCATCATTCATCACTCATCACTCGGGGTAAACCCCGAACCCCTCAGTCCGCCAATTTCTTCATCAACTCATTCACCTGCTCGTACACGCCGAGCATTGCGCCGTGGACCTCGGCGGTGACGTGGTCGGGGAGGCGTTCCTCGACGCGAACCATGTCGAGGAGCTCATCGGTCGCGAAGAGGATATCGGCGAGTTTGTCGAGCACGCGCTCGGACATGGGGAGGTGGATTGCTCGAAGGGCGTCGAATTCAACGGTGGCTTTGTTCACTCTGTCCTTAGGAGTGACTTATGTACCGAAATCCCTACCCTCCATTTTGAAGGAAATTGCACCAACGGTAGATTTGTAACAATTTTCCGTGGTTCCATTCGCCTTCATGCGCCTATACCGCATCCTCTCGGTACTTCTGTTCGCTCTTCCGCTCGTCGCGCAATCCGCGATCCCCGACGCCGTGCGCACGTCTTTCGGCGAGTTCCGCGCCGAGGCGATTCGTGCACACACGAAGTTCCTCTCCAGCGATCTGCTCGAAGGTCGCGGCCCCGGCACACGCGGCGATGCGCTCGCCACGTCCTACATTGCGTCGCAATTTGAAACGATGGGTCTCGAGCCCGCCGGCGACAACGGTACCTATTTTCAAAAGGTCTCGCTCCTCGGCATCACGACCGACGCGGAGAAATCGAGCGTTGCGTTCTCGAAGAACGGCAGCGCGATCGGCGAGCCGCTCAAGTATCGCGACGAGTTCGTTGGCGGCAATCAGTCGCAGCAGACGAACGTCGCGGTCGACAGCGAAGTCGTGTTCGTCGGACATGGCGTCGTCGCACCTGAATACAAGTGGGACGATTACAAAGGTCTCGACGTGCGCGGCAAAACGCTGGTGATGCTCGTCGATGATCCGCCCGCAACCGACAAAGAGCCGGATCTCTTCAAAGGTCGCGCGCGCACGTATTACGGACGCTGGACGTACAAGTACGAGATCGGTACCGCGCGCGGTGCCGATGCCGTGATCCTCATTCATACCGATGCCGCGGCGGGATACGGCTGGCAGGTCGTGCGCAACTCGTGGACCGGCGAGCAGGCGTACGTGAAGAACGCTGAAGGCCAGCACGCGCTCGCATTCGCGGGGTGGATGAAAGAAGACGTCGCGGCGAATCTATTCAAAGCCGCGGGACTCGATCTCGCGAAGCTCACGCAACTCGCGCACACGCGCAACTTCAAACCGGTGCCGCTTGGCATTCATATGAAAGCGAATCTCACGAGCACGATTCGTCCATTCGATACCGCGAACGTCGTCGCGAAGATCGAAGGCAGCGATCCCGTTCTGAAAAGCGAAGCGGTGTTGTACAGCGCGCATCACGATCACATCGGCATCGGCACGCCCGACGATGACGATCCGAACGACACGATTTACAACGGCGCGATCGACAACGCGAGCGGCACCGCGGCGGTGCTCGAGATCGCACGCGTGTGGAGTCTGGCGAATCCGAAACCGAAGCGCAGCATTCTCTTCGCGCTCGTCGCCGCTGAAGAGCAAGGTCTCCTCGGCTCCAAGTTCTTCGGCGAAAATCCCGTGATCCCAGCCGGAAAAATCGCGATGGGCTTGAATCTCGATGCGCTGTATCTCTTCGGCGAAACGACGAGTGTGACGATGATCGGCATCGATCGCACGACGTTCTTTCCCACCGCGCAGCGCGTCACGAAAGCGATGAACCTCACGATCGTTCCGGATCAGGCGCCGGAGCAGGGCTCGTACTATCGCTCCGATCACTTCAGTCTCGCGAAGGTCGGCGTGCCGGCGTTCTCGATCAAGCAGGGACTCGAGCTCGTCGGCGATACGACGGGCGCGGGCCGCGAGAAGGCGAAGGAGTATCGCGAGAAGCATTACCACCAGGCGAGCGACGAGTTCGATCCGACGTGGACCTTCAACTGGGCGGTGCAGATCGGAAGACTCGCGTTCTGGCTCGGATGGGAAGCGGCGAATGCCGCGGAGATGCCGATGTGGGTGGAAGGCGAAGAGTTCCACGACGTCACCGCGAAGGCCCGCGCGAGATAACTCCGACGAAAAATTTTGCGTGTGATGCAAACTCAACAAACGCGTGCTGGCACTCATGCTGCCAGCACGCGTTGTCATGAGATACGTAGTTGCTGTTCCGCTTGCTCTTCTTCTCTCTCTCCCCGCATTAGCACAGTCTCGAGCCTTCGATCTCACCGGCAGTGTGGTCTGGGCCGATCCTTCGGGTGACGGTTCGTTCGACGATCTGGCAACGCCGCAGGACATCGAGTTCGACGGCTCCACCGGATGGGGCATCGACGCCGACATCTTCCTCGGTGATCGTTTGTCGCTCGACATCGCCGCGTCGAAGACCGATCTCGAGCCGAGGCTGACACCTGTCGGCGGCATCGCCGCGACCGGTGACAGCATCGACATGATTCCGATCACCGGCATCGTGCGCTTTCACTTCATCCCGAACGGAGTCATCGATCCGTACATTGGCGGCGGCGCCGCGTACGTGTTGCTCGAAGATGCGGACAATGGTGTGTCCGGTCTCGACAGCATCGACTTCGATGACGATGTCGGTTTCGTCGTGAACGCGGGCATCGGCATTCGCCTCGGCAGCCGCTGGGGTCTCAACGCGGACGCGAAGTACGTCCCGCTCGAAACGAATGCGACGGCGGTTGTCGTCGGCAGCAACAATCAGACGGAGGGGCGCATCGACATCAGTCCCATCATCGTTTCGGCCGGCGTCTCACTGCGCTTTTAGCAGCAACCATCCACCCGTCGCGGCCCACAGGAGGAACACAAAATTGATTGCCGTGAGCCGGTGGAAAAATCTTCGATCGCGATTCGACTCGCGCACGTAAATGCGCCAGCCGAGGAGATTCGCGAGCGAGGCGATGATCGTGCCGCATCCGGCGGCATTGACCGAGTACAAAAGCTCGCGCCATTCACCACCCGTGAATGGCGCGAGCAGTACCGTCGCCGGAACGTTCGAGATGAATTGCGACAACACGATGCCTGACGTGTAGAGACTCGCGGGCAGTCGCAGGTTGAACGCCTGCTGCATCCATCCGATCAGCAGAAACGCCACGCAGAAGATCGGGATGATCGTGAAGTCGACTTTGAAGAATCGTCGCTGAAGGAACCACACGCCTGCGATGAGTGCTGCGATCGCAGCGATCCACGCGGGCAGCACGCGCGCGACTTCGAGCAACACGAGCACGAAACAAATCACGCCCGCGATTGCCGCACGTGCGTTTCGCTCGGGCAGTGCGACGTCATTCAGTTTCAACTCGTGCGAGCGGCCGAGGAAGAACGTCGCGATGACGAGGCCGAGCGTGCACCAGCCAACGAACGGCAGCATCACGACGATGAAGTGCATCGCGCTCCAGCCGCTTTGATGAAAGACGAAGAGATTCTGCGGATTGCCGAGCGGTGTGAGGCAGCCGATCAGATTCGTCGCGATGATCTCGAGCACCACCGCGTCTTCGATATCGAAATCGGAGAGGCGGCTCGCGATGATCGTGAATGGGATGACGACGAACAACGCGACGTCATTCGTCACAATCGATGCGAGCGCGCCGCTGAAGACGACGAGCGCGAGTGCGAACGCGCGCGTCGTGCGAAAGCGCGCAACGCTGCGCGCCACGACGAGATCGAGATAGCCGGAGGCGCGAAGAATCTCGACGGTGACGAGCAGTGCGAAGAGAACGAGAAGAAGATCGAAGTCGATTTTGATGGCCGAGGTTTATACACGACCTTCGCGCGGTCTCGCCGCCGCGTCTTTCGCCATCATCGCGGCGCCTTCGACCGGTGGCTTCAACGGCGCGATGAGCGAAGCGCCAGGCGCATCGCGTTGCAATCGCAGGCGCATCGGATTGAGTAGCAGATCGCCCGCGTGAAATGCGCCGCCGACGTATGCGACCGGAAAGTCGGCGTCGGCCATGTGCAGTTTGCGCGCGATCGCGAGCACGCATTCGGCGAGCTCCGAACCAGCGCGCGCGAGGATCTCCTGCGCCACGACATCGCCCGCTTGCGCGGCTTCGATGACGAGCTTGCCGTAACGCGCGATGTCGTCGACGTGCGTCGTCGCGGCGTAGACGAATTTCGGGAGCTCTTCGGGCGAGCACATCGAGTATTCGTTGCAGAGCAGGTCGGTCATCTGCGTCGCGAAGCCGCGGCCGTCATGCGCGCGCACGATCGCGCTGAGGCCTTCGCGCGCGATCCAGAAGCCTGAGCCTTCGTCGCCTAACGTCGGTCCCCAGCCGCCCGCGCGCGATTCCTCGCCCGCGGCGTTGCGACCGAACGCGACGGAGCCGGTGCCGCTGATGATCACGATACCCGCGCCGAAGCCGACGGCTCCGGTGAGTGCGATGCGCGCATCGGTGTCGACGATGAAGTTGCCGCGCGGAAAGAAGATCTGCAGCGAGTCGATGACTTTCTGCCGATGTACGGGATGGTCGGAGCCGGCGATGCCGCAGTACGCGTACTCGACATTGCGAATGGCGATGCCGGCCTCGACGAGTGCTTTGTTGACCGCGCGCTCGATGTTGCGCGTCGCTTCTTCGATGCCGACGCGCAGGTGATTCGATCCGCCGGCGAGACCGCTGCCGAGGATCGTGCCGCTCTCATCTACGACGATGGCTGCAGTTTTCGAGGCGCCTCCATCGACGCCGATGAAGTAAGACATTGTGCCGGGAGAGTAGTGCAAGAAGCGGGCGGAGCGGGGGATGAGAGATGAGAGATGAGAGATGAGAGATGAGAGATGAGAGATGAGAGATG